>Ga0209633_10004016_pt1 | contig 13397 bp, 11 predicted proteins | sample Cruoilmetagenom1_FD_187290 | JGI IMG/M metagenome (GOLD analysis project Ga0209633, IMG submission 187290) | Oil polluted marine microbial communities from Coal Oil Point, Santa Barbara, California, USA - Sample 1 (SPAdes) (version 2) | ecosystem: Environmental > Aquatic > Marine > Oil seeps ... | reverse complement strand
CATCCACGCCATTGGCATTGGTGAACGTATAGAAGACTTGGAAAATTTCTCCGCGCCCGTATTTGCAGCCGCGCTGTCAGGTGTTGCTGATGCGGTGGTTGACGAGGCCTAGGCTTCTTCATCACATTTTCGTGGGCGGTGTGGTAATTTGGGGGTTTTTGTGCTATACTATTTTCACGCTTTGGAGAACGGCCATGAAAACTATAGTAAAAGTCGCAACCATCACCGCGCTACTTTGTGGCGCTAGCTATCAAACCGCCCATGCACAAGCCATGGTGCTTGGCAAAAGTAAAGCGGCTGAATGTTACCAGCGCACAAAGACCAGCATGAGCGGGCAAGCCGCCAACATAAAATTATGCAAACAGGCCTTAAGTGACGGCGGGCTTACGACGTCTGATGCCGCCGCAACCCATGTCAATTTAGGCATTTTGCTTATGCGAGCAAAGCGAAATGAAGAGGCCCGCAAGCACTACGAAAAAGCCATCTCTATGACGCCAAACCTGCCCGAAGCCTATATCAACAATAGCGCCGCCTTGATTTATATGGGCGAATACCACGCCGCCATAGAAGCCATCGATAAAGCCATTGATCTTGGCACCACAAAAATGCCCGAAGCTCTCTTTAACCGCGCTATGGCCTATGATAATTTAAAGCAGTACAACAAAGCCTATGCAGATCTGAAAAAAGCGTTAGAGCTACGCCCGGGCTGGGCTCCTGCGCTGGCGGCAATTGACAATTATGAAACGGCACCTACGCCAGTAAATTAAAGATGTCAAACAACGGGGCCAAGCGGTTTAGAGCGGCCACGTGACAGTATAAACCCAACGCCCGCAAGCGTCATAAGGCCGCCAATGATGAGCATACTACTCATTTCTTCTTTTAAAATTAGCGCGCTAAACAAAACGGCAAAAACCGTGGTTAGCATACCGCCCGTTGCCACCACATAAATTGGCAAACGCTGCAAAAGCCAATAATAGCTAGCATGGCCAATGATGGAAACAGCAAACACAGAATACACGAGCGCCATTAAAAATGGCTTTAAGGTCTCGCCTTGCAAGGCGGACATTTGGTTTTCTTCAAGCGCAAATGACAAGCCTGATAATACAGCCGCCCCAACAACTGCAAACCATGCCAGTAATTGTAGCGGGCCTATGCCGCTTACTTTTTTTACTAACACCGCGCCGATAGCCTCACTTAGCGCGGCGGCAATAATGAGAACAATCCCCAACACAAATTGCGGCCCTGCGGCTTGGTCAGGGCCCGCGCTTGCCACCAGTGCCACGCCTGCAAAGGCAATGAGAATCCCTAATACCCGCCGCCAGCCGATTTTGTCTTTAAATACAAGCACGGAAATAATAATTGAAAATGGCACGTAAAGCTCAATGGCAACAGCCGCCGCTGAAGCAGTCGTCATCTTAAGGGCTGGAAACATAAAGGCGTAATTGAGCGCGCCATAGCACAGCCCCGCAAAACAGATGGCCCGCATTTGACCCTTATGCCATTTTAGTTTTGGCAGCAATACAAGCGCAACAATGCCCATGCGCACAGCCGCGTAAAACAGTGGTTCGGCAATGTCGCCCACGGTCAATTTCATGACAATAAAATGCCCGCCCCAAATCAGGCAAATAACCACCAATACAATAAATTCACGAATAGGCATAACCGCCGCTCCCTCTAAATTCATCTATAGGCACGGCGCACGAATAATAAAGCGGTTTTTTACGTCTCGAACGTAGCCTTTCTCTCTTGCGCCGCGCCTACGCTTCTGGCACACCGCTTTTCATGACAAATACTGATACGCCGCCTGAAATTCCTGCGCAAAAGCCTGCCCATAAAGCGTCCGTTTGGACCGACCTTGGGCCAGTGATTGCTTATGTTATCGTGTTTAATCTCGCGCGCAGAATGATTGATAAAACCAGTGAGTTTAATTTGCTGGGCATGAGCGTGCCTGGTGAAGACGCGGCCCTTTATATTGGCACGCTGGTTTTTGCGGTCAGTATTATTATTGCCGTCATTTATTCAAAACTAAAAACGGGCCGTGTGTCTGTTATGCTTTGGGTGACGGCTGTCATTGTGCTTGGCACAGCGGCCATAACAATCGGCTTTAAAAGCCCAATATTTTTTAAGATGAAACCAACGGCTATCAATTTATTGTTTGGCTTTTCTATTCTTGGATCGCTTGCCGTTGGCAAAAACGTTTTCAAACAATTATTTGCAGAAGTTTACACTCTGCCCGACGAAGCATGGCGCGTTCTTGCCTTTCGCTGGGGTTTGTTCTTTTTGTTTTTAGCTGGGCTTAACGAATTGGTACACAGGACGCAATCTGTAGATTTTTGGTCAAATTTCAAGCTAGCGGGCGTATTGCCCATTACGCTTGTTTTTACCCTGCTCAACATGCCGCTTCTGATGAAGCATATGAAAATCGACGAAAAACCTTAAAAGCATGATTGCAGGCTAGCTGTCACGGGCCTATAAGGGCCTTTGACCAACAAAGGATTTACTCATGGCTTCACTCGACAGTTTTAATTGCAAGCGCGAAATGACCGTGCGCGGCGGCACCTATACTTATTTCGATCTTAAAGAAGCAGAAAAAAACGGGCTGAAGGGTATTTCTAAACTGCCTAATTCCCTCAAGGTTTTGCTCGAAAATCTCCTGCGCAATGAAGACGACAAAACTGTCACCAAAGCCGATATACAAGCCATCGCGGACTGGCTTGGCACCAAAACATCCACCCACGAAATTGCCTACCGTCCCGCCCGTGTGCTTATGCAAGATTTTACGGGTGTGCCTGCCGTGGTCGACCTTGCCGCTATGCGTGACGCGGTGGTCAAATTAGGCGCGAGCGCCGACGCCATTAACCCGCAAAACCCTGTACATTTGGTTATCGATCATAGTGTCATGATTGACTATTTTGGCACCAATGCCGCCTTTGGCAAAAATGTAAACCGCGAATATGAACGAAATGGCGAGCGGTACGATTTCTTAAAATGGGGCCAGACCGCCTTTGATAATTTCGCCGTTGTGCCGCCAGGCACTGGCATTTGCCATCAGGTAAATTTAGAACATCTCGCACAAACAGTATGGACTAAAACCGAAGACGGTAAGACCTATGCTTTCCCTGATACGCTTGTGGGTACAGACAGTCACACCACGATGGTCAATGGCCTATCCGTTTTGGGCTGGGGCGTTGGCGGCATTGAAGCCGAAGCTGCTATGCTTGGACAGCCAATTTCTATGCTTGTCCCAGAAGTTGTTGGCGTGAAACTAACGGGTGAACTACCTGAAGGCGCGACAGCCACCGACCTTGTTCTTACTATCGTACAACAATTGCGCGCCCATGGGTGTGTTGGTAAGTTTGTCGAGTTTTTTGGTCCGGGCCTTGACCATCTATCGCTCGAAGACCAAGCGACCATCGCCAATATGGCGCCCGAATATGGCGCGACCTGCGGCTTTTTTCCTATCGATGAAGATACACTAAAATACCTAAACGCCACGGGCCGCGACGCGGCGCGCATAGAGCTGGTTGAGAAATACGCCAAGGCCCAAGGCATGTGGCGCGATGGAAACGAAGCTGTTTACACTGACACACTTTCTCTCGACCTTAACACAATCGTACCAACAATTTCTGGCCCCAAGCGTCCTGAGGAGAAAATTCTGCTTAAGGGCGCAAGCACGAGCTTTGCGAAAATCCTTGGTCAAACATTTGACAAGCAGCCAGACGAAGGCTCTGCCGTAAAAGTTAAAGGCCGCGATTTCGAACTTGATCATGGCGATATTTTTATTGCTTCGATTACCTCTTGCACCAACACATCAAACCCAGACGTTTTGATCGGCGCGGGCCTACTCGCCAAGCGCGCCAACGAGCTAGGACTTAAGGTAAAGCCGTGGGTGAAAACCTCACTTGCGCCCGGCTCTCAAGTGGTTGCCGAATATCTTAAAGCCGCAAAATTACAAAAAGACCTCGACAAGCTCGGCTTTAATATCGTTGGGTTTGGCTGCACGACATGCATCGGTAATTCTGGCCCAATCGCGAAAGAATTTGCCGAAGCCATCGCGGAAGGCGATCTTATTTCTTGCTCCGTTTTGTCAGGAAATAGGAATTTTGAAGGCCGTATCGGCCCAGATATTCGGGCAAATTTCCTCGCCTCTCCTCCGCTTGTTGTTGCCTACGCGCTGGCTGGCTCTATGCATCATGATTTTGAAAATGATCCACTTGGCGTCTCCCATGACGGCAAGGAAATTTATCTGCGTGATCTATGGCCAAGCAGTAAAGAAATTTCGGACATGGTCTCTAAAACTATCACCCGCAAAATGTTCGTTGACCGCTATAAGGATGTTTATAAAGGCGACGCGCACTGGCGCAAAATTAAAGTGTCTGGTGGCAAAACCTATAAATGGAATTCTAGCTCTACCTATGTACAGCACCCGCCCTATTTCGAAGGCATGACTATGGAGCCCGCGCCCGTAGCCGATATTGAAGGCGCGAACATTTTAGCGTTGCTTGGTGACGCCATCACGACCGATCATATTTCGCCCGCTGGCGCAATTGCCGCGGATGGCCCCGCAGGCGTTTATCTGTCAGAGCACCAGGTTCCGCGTAACGAGTTTAATTCCTTTGGTTCACGCCGCGGCAATCACCAAGTCATGATGCGCGGCACCTTTGCCAATATCCGTATCAAAAACGAAATGTGCCCTGGCACATCAGGCGGACTATCCAAATATGATGGCGAAGTTATGTCTATCTATGACGCGGCCATGAAGCACAAAGCCGACGGCAATGATCTTGTTGTTTTGGCGGGCGGGCTTTACGGCAATGGTAGTTCGCGCGACTGGGCTGCCAAAGGCACAATCCTGTTGGGCGTAAAAGCCGTGATCGCAGAGAGTTTCGAACGCATTCACCGCTCTAACCTTTTGGGTATGGGCGTGTTGCCGCTTGAATTTACAGACGGTCAGGGCTGGAAACAGCTTGGTCTTGACGGCACAGAAAAAGTTAGCATTGGCGGCATTAGCGACATCAAACCGCGCGGCACAATTGACGTGACCATCACGGATAGCAGCGGTAAATCACAAACCATCACCGCCCGCATCCGCATCGACACTGAAAACGAGCTAGAATACTACCGCAATGGCGGTATCTTGCATTATGTGCTACGTAATTTAGCGCGGGACGCGGGGTAATTAGGCTTAGGTTAGTAGGGCCAAAATGACCGCACTTTTATTAACGCGGGGCCGCTCTCATTTATTGCGGTTGCTCCCGAGCAGGCCTTCTAGCTCATCTAAGTCTTCATCCGTTAAAATTTTGCTGTCGGTAAAAGCCGACGTTGGCAGCGGGCCGTCGATTTCGAGCACGCGGGCCATAAAGTCACGGGTCATTTTTGCGAGCGTGGCCGTTTTAGAAATATTTGCAGCATAGCGCGCGGCCCCCTCACCTTTATCAAGGCGCACAAACCCTTTGTTTTCCATACGAGACATGGTTTTACGGGTTGAGGAAAAACTCCACCCCAGCGCGCCTGCGCACGCATCATGAAGCGCCCGCACAGGCATGGGCCCGCGCGCCCAAAGGGCTTTTAGTAGTATTAGTTCAGGCGGGTTTGGTTTGTGTTCATTTGTTTTCATGTGCGACAATTGTCACACACATCGCTTAATGTCAAATCATTTCAACTTTTAGTGCATTAAGCCGCCGGCCATGATGACGCCCATGCCCAACAAGGCAAGCAAGCTAACGCCAAAAAACGCTGACCGCGCGAGCTTAATATTAAACCAATAGCACAGCATATAAGCGGCGCGAGCGCCCGTATAGACTAACGCAAGGCGACCAAGCCAGAGAGGGTCAGAAGCTGACATAATCCCAACGATCGCAAACAATATAAAGATGGCAACACTTTCGTTCATATTGCCAAGCGCGCGGCTGGCTCGGAAGATAAAGCTTTTATGGTTGGCCTCAATGGGCGCTCCGGGTATATGCGGCACCCGCATCCCCGCTATGTCGGCAACAAGTAACTGCAACAAAAGCAGGCCGCCCGCCAGCCCCATGGCGAGCCCTACATTATGATAAGCTGCAAATATTTCCATTGTCGTCCCCTTTTTTACTTATTTTTCCCAGCGACTATAGACGGTTTTCTGACGCGCAGAAATTTATTTTTAAATAGGTTAAATTCATAACGGTTTGCTCTCTGCACAGCTCCTTTTTGGCGTAAATTTTGCTTAGGTTCATATAGTGTAATATAGTGGGAAATAATGGTTCTAATAAATTTAATAAGGCAGTCCTTGCGAGCTGCCGCCCTGATGGTTTTGCTTTTCGCAGCAGCCCCTTTGAGCCTAAGCGCGCAAACGCACGCACCAAATGCAGCTAGCGAATATACGGCCGCGTCTCCATGGGGCAAGCGTTCAAAAGCGCTTGAGTTTTTCACACTCGGGAAAGCTTACCATGACGGCGATGGGGTCCCGCAAAGTTTTTCTAAAGCGCGGAGTTATTATCTCAAAGCTGCTAATTTAGGAAGCAACGACGCTCGCGTTAATCTTGGCTATTTGTATTTTATGGGCGAGGGAGTTGAGCAAAGCTATGCCAGAGCAAGGCAGTGGTATCTGAGTGCGGCGCGCGAGGGCGACAAGCCCGCGCAGCTTAACCTCGCTATGATTTACGAAAATGGGCTTGGAGTTCGAAAAAATCCGCGAAAGGCAAAATACTGGCGCGGTTTAGCCGAAAACCCTGAAGCGCCAGTAAAGGTTAAGCCCGCACCAACGAGTATGCCAGCGCCTGACAGCCAAAATGTGACCACGCCCAGCGCTGAGCAACGGGCCGCCCTGTCCGCGCCAGTAGCTGCCATGCAAATGAATCCTTTGGAAAAACCCCACTTAAATTATATTGCGCCTTCCTGGCTTAGCTCCTTAATCGCCCTTACGATGTTTACGCTCGCTGCTCTGTGCGCCATATGGTTTACCGTCCAATATAGGCGCTTTAAAAAAGCTCGCATTGGCCGCGCATTTGGGAATGCGTTTTACGCAAGTCACCGAGATAGTTTGCGCACCAGTTATCTTCGCTACCCTGAACTGCGCCGTGACTATAGTACAGTCGATAGCCCCTGGGCCGTTGCTATGTGCGTGTTAATGGTCAGGTTTGCGAAAGAAAACGGCGGTGCTTCTTCTGCCGTGGGGAAACAGAGCCGCAAGACTTTACAGGCTTTGAAAGGGGGCGGTTTTGCAGGGCGGCAAAGCGTGTTCCCGTTAGTTGCCCGCCTGCAAGCACAAATTTTTTCAAACATCCACACGATAGATAGCGCTCCAAAAATCGCCCTTAGCCCCGTACGGTTTCAACAAGACGTAACGGCGCGGCGTGAAAGTAAGGGTAAGAAACGGCGGCATTTGCACGCCGTATAACAAGCCTACCCCCGCTTTAGCCGGTCTATCAATTCTTCTAGATGATCTGGAGTTTGGTATTTTATTGTGACGGTGCCGCCTGGAGATTTATGGTTTAGGCTCGTTTTGAGGCCAAGATGTTCGCTTAGGGTTTTTTCGATGGCGCGGGTATTGGCGTCTTTAATCTTTTTCTCAGGCGTATAAAGACGCGCGCTACCATCCGCAGCTTTGCGCACAGCCCGCACCCAATCTTCAGCTTGGCGCACGCTAAATCCATTTGCCAAAATTGCGTCCGCCAGTGATAACGGATCTGGCGCAGACAAAATCGCGCGGGCGTGGCCCGCCGTTATTTTGCCGCTGGCGAGCATGTCTTGGGCACGTTCAGGCAGATTTAACAGGCGCATGACATTGGCTACATGAGAGCGCGACTTGCCAATGGCTTTGGCGATGTCGTCTTGTTTGCGGCCAAAATCATCTTTGAGGGTTTGGTAAGCGCGGGCTTCTTCGATAGGGTTTAAATCGGCGCGCTGCACATTTTCAACTACCCCAACCTCGAGCACTTCGCGGTCAGATAGTGCGCGCACCAAGGCGGGAATACTATCCAGCCCCGCCTGCAGCGCGGCTTGCCAGCGCCGCTCGCCCGCAACAATTTGGTACCGGCCTTTGGTTTTTATGCCCTTGGCTTCATAGGACTTTGGCAAGGGCCGCACTAGTATCGGCTGCAAAACGCCCTTGTCGCGGATGGAGTTGGTAAGCTGAAACAGCAAAGCTTTGTCAAAATGACGGCGCGGCTGGTCGGGGTTACGCTCTATGCGGTCAATGGCGATTTCATGTATGCCGCGCGCGCTGGCCGCCGATGGAGTTTTTGCCGCAGGTGTTTTAGTTTTCTTGGCGGCAGGTTTGGCCTCGGGCGCGACAGGGGTCGTGACGTCAGCCATAAGCGCCGATAATCCCCGCCCTAATTTGCTAGGTGGTTTACTCATTGGAATTGCTCCTTCGTTTTTCGGCCATGGCGGCGCAAAATTTCGCGGCCCAAATCCATATAGGCGCGTGCGCCCGCACAGTTTTTATCATATAGCATCACTGGCAAACCAAAGCTTGGCGCTTCGGCAATGCGCACATTGCGCGGGATAATGGTTTTAAGAACCGCGCGGCCCAAATGCTTGCGTACGTCCGCCGCGACCTGATCGGACAACCGGTTACGTTTATCATACATGGTCAGCATCACCCCGTCGATGACCAGCGCTGGATTGATATTGGCCTTGGCCATCTCAACGGTTTTTAATAGTTGCGACAGACCTTCGAGCGCAAAAAACTCGCACTGCAGCGGCACTAAAACACTGTCCGTTGCGGACAAAGCATTGACGGTCAAAAGCCCCAGCGCGGGCGGACAATCGATCAGCACATAATCATGGCGGCTCCCATAATCAGATAGCGCGGATTTTAGCCGCGTCGTGCGGTCCCCCGCCGCGCCGATATTAAGCTCCGCGCCAGATAAATCCAAATCAGATGGCACAAGGCTCAGCCCCTTGACATTGGTGCTTATTACCGCCGCCTCCAGATCTGCGCCATCAACCAAAACATCATAAAGCGTCAAATCCGTTGTCCCGCGCGTAAGGCCAAGCCCCGTTGTGGCATTACCCTGCGGATCCAAATCGATGAGCAAAACACTGTGCCCCAGCAGCGTAAGCGCTGCGGCCAAGTTCACCGACGTCGTCGTTTTCCCAACGCCGCCCTTTTGGTTGACGATAGAAATTGTGCGTGTGTTAGTCATTTTTGTGTTCCAAATTTATGCGGCATAGCGCCCATCCTCCATTATTTCGGCTTGCCCCAATGCGGCGAGCGTGTCTAGGCGCTCTTTAACGGTTTTGGTTTGGGCGCTTTTGAACTGACTGCGGATGTCTTCCACATTGGCTTGACCTGCGTCCAACAAGGCTTGGCGTATGGCGGCCATTTGTTCGGGCAGAGCTTTGGGCCACGGTGCAGCGCCGACAATAGTAGGCTCATCCAAATCCATTTCTGTCGTTTTCGCCGTTGCTTTGTATCCGTCTGGGTTTTGATATTCGGGGCGAAGCCACCGGATATGGCCTTTGGCTTCTTCCAACGCCCGTTCGCGGTTCAGCGCCACCAGGTTTTTGAGGATATCTTCGTCGGATAAACCCGACGGCCAGCCATAAGCCGCAGTCGTCGCCGCGTCGATATCGTCGTGGATTTGTTTTAATATCCCGACCAAGCCTTGCTCATAAACAATCTTGTCTTTGCCCTCGATGGTTTCGCCACCCCGAAGCTTCGCCAGCACATTATACATTTTTGTCAACGTCAATTTAGGGTGCTCGGCCTGTCGGTCTTTACGGTGCTTATCCAAACGCTCCCCAAGCGCGCACAAGGTTTCTGTTTGCGCGGACGCGGGGTCAGGGAATGGGAATGGGTCGAAGCAGAGGGATTTATTATATCTTATATTTCCCTTATATACCCCTAATGAGCCAGCATTAGAATTTATCCAAGCGCTATGTGCAACGCTTGATAATATTGCTAATGTCGATTTATCTGAGAAGGCAAACATTACGGTTGTACTATCTGCAATATTGGATTTATTTACTGTTACAAAAATACGGGTTGAGGCTGTTAAAGACGTAACCACAATTTCTTCTATTGTATCTAATGCAGGTATGAAAGTGTTTCGTGGCTCCCCATATACCCACCATTTATCACGTACGCTTTTTCGTGAGTTTTCATTTCTAAATGGTTTTACATTATCAAGTAGGTGTTGATATGTGTGAGGGTGTTCTTTTCGCAACTTCTTCTTAGAAAGGCTACTCACATTGACTGCAAATTCATCTTTATCTAATCTTTGTATTTGTATCCCTGATAGTAATTTCCCTATAAATGGGGCAATTTTAGGCTCTTTCTCTATAAGTAAATTCTTAGCATTTCGAGACATTACAAAGCCACGTCCGGTTAACTGATAACCTACAGAACATAATCCCTCATTAGCTTTTAATTTCTTTGCGCCAACCAGGTTTGGGCCCACTGATAAGTCAGGATGTATTAAGCCAACTTTTTCTTCAAATACTATTGCTAAACCCATGCTGTCATTGCCAAGGCTGGTTTCTTTAATAGCCGTTAAAAGCGAACCTGTTTTTTTCTCAGCCGATACAACTGTCATCGCAATACGAACTGAAGCGCCATCGCTACTATCAACCCAAGGGTGATCGGGTATGACAAACACTAAGCTTAGTGGGTTTTTGCCGTCTACAGTATATTTTTTTATAAGTTTTCTATTAAACGATTGGGCAATGGTGTTCGTAGAAATGAATCCGAACCGTTTCAATTTTGTGCTTTTTACCTTTAGTAGTTCAGCCGCCTTGTGCCACCAATACATAACGTAGTCATTATTTTCAGGCACTTTAGGGTATACTTTCCCAAGAGCTTCCAAATATCCCTCGGTGTGGCTTTTGCGAATGTTTCTGCGACCAATAAAGGGCGGGTTTCCTATTATAAACTCTGCTTCTGGCCAAGCGGTATTTACAGCTTTATCAAAATCATAAATTTCTACACGTGCTTCTGGATCAGGAATACGCTCCTGAGTAGTTTGAGACAATATATAGCTTTGCCCGTCCCAAATAGTTGCTGGCTTATTGTGCTCATCTAACCTGAGGTGCCTCCCACTTAAATCTAGCAGCGCATCCCGCTTTTCTATATTGTGGAAATCTTTCAACACTGGTTCTGCTGGAGTGGCTTCGCCAAATGTTTTGAAATGCCATTGCAGATAGCCAATCCACAAAACCAGCTCGGCTGCCCATACTGCCCATTCATTGATCTCTAGGCCGAGGAATTGGTGTGGGTCTATGGTCTCGCCTTGCAACATTAGGCGCGGTTCTTTTTCGCCCAAATCCTCTAGCAAAGACAGCACATCTGCTTCTAATCTTTTCATGCGCTCCATGGCGACATACAAAAAATTCCCAGAGCCGCAGGCTGGGTCGAGCACACGGATATTACAAAGTTCGTGGTGGAAATCCTTGATGATTTTACGTGCTTCTTCGGGCTCGTTTTTATCGAGGCGCGAAATCGCTGCCGCCCGCGCCGCATCAAAATCCGCGCGCAATGGCTCCATAATTGTAGGACCGACCAAGCGCTCTACATAAGGACGCGGCGTATAATGCGCCCCTAATTTATGGCGGTCTTTGGGGCTGAGCGCACGCTCTAATAATGTGCCGAAAATAGACGGCTCCACATTGGTCCAATCCTTTTCTGCCGCCCGTATAAGCAAGCCAAGCTGCACTCGATTAACGGGCAAGGCGCGTATTGTGCCGCCTTTATCTTCACGAAACAAGCCACCGTTAAATTTCATCAAATCTGTTTTGATAGAGGTTGAAAACCCACCCGCGTCCATACTTGTCCAAAGTTCTTGCAAGAGAGGTGCGACGCTTTTGTGATTGTTTGTTTCGCGCGCTTCTTTCAGTAAATTTTCAAAGCTTTTTTCTGGGATGAGTTTCACATCTTCGGCAAACATTGTGAACAGGCAACGCATCAGGAATTTAGCTACCGTTTCTGCGGCTAAGCCCTCAGCGGCATAACTTTTGCCGAGCTCAGCCAATTCGACAGCGACTTTCCTTGTGACTTCAGCAGCATGTTGAGATGCATCTAGACTGTGGGGTTCGTTCCATATTTTACGTAGCTTTTCCTGTACGTCCGGATGCAACAAGTCATCCATATAGATGCGGTAATCTTTTTTGCTGGGAAATTGTTCATACTTTCCTTGGCCGGCAAAATCTGCGTAGACTTCGATAACATAGCCAACATCAACGACGAGGATAAATGGTGGCAAGCCTTGGTCTGTTTCTAGGGAATAAGCGTAGCGCTCCGCTTGTTGGCGGGCTTTTATCATTTCTTTTAACCATTCTTTGGTGCCACGGCGAGCGGTGCCTTTACGAATGTCCTTGGGTATATAAGCGCCAAGTTGAAGCTCTTTTTGTTTTGGGTTTTTGGTTTTTTCTTTTACATCGCTGCCCTGTTTGCCCTCTAAGACAAAACTGCCCCTGCGGTACAAATCTATAAAATTTGTTTTGTTGGTTATTCTATTTTTTACCGGGCGCTCATAGGCGTAATCATCGCCCTGCTTGCTTGCAGTTGCGGCGGCAACTGGGTCAAGATTTAGCAAGCCAATCAACTCACTCATAAATGGTTGGAAATTCGCGCGCTCACTTGCTCCCGATTTTTTCCATTTACCTATAAATTCTTGAAATCGCTCTTGGTCACCGCTCATGTGTTTTCCCCGCTTGTATATCGAGTATTTACTCTTTTTAACCCGCTCACCAGTAATATCTTTGCGGCCTCATCTGTTTGGCTGTCTTTAGCTTCAAATGTGAAGCGCCACTGTTTTTGCGCGGCCTTTACTTCGTCTTGCCAGCGTTCGCCCTTGGGATAAATGCCGAGCGTGTTTGGCGTCCAAAACGGGGTGCTATAGCCCAGCAGTTTTGGCAGCGGGGCGAAGGCGCGGGCGGTAATGACGTCATAGGGTTTTGGTTGCATATTCTCGGCGCGGGCCTGCAAGACTGTTGCGGGCAGGTCAAGCGCGCGGATGACCGCGCGTAGGAAATTGCATTTTTTACCATTAGATTCGACCAAGGTAACATGTTGGCCGTTTTGCATTTGGCCCGCATGAATGGCAAAAGCAAGGCCCGGAAAGCCTGCGCCAGATCCCATGTCGAGGATTGTTGTTGCTTGCGCGGGGATAAACTGTGTCAATTGAAATGAATCTAGCGCGTGTCTCAACCAAAAGTTGCTTACCGTACTTGCGGAAACCAAATTTATCTTTTTATTCCAATGGGTTAGCAGGTTTGACCACTCTTGGTAATCGTCAAACACCTCCTGAGGGACTTTTGCGATCCGTTGAAATTCTGCTGCGTCCATCATGAGGTTTTTGCCCTTATCGCCGCCTTAGTAGGTCGCTTTTTGTTTTTTATTTCCCGGTCGCTCGCTTCGCTCACTCCTCGCCTCTTGTTTTGTATTTCCCGGTCGCTCGCTTCGCTCCCTCCTC
>Ga0209633_10004015_pt1 | contig 13397 bp, 13 predicted proteins | sample Cruoilmetagenom1_FD_187290 | JGI IMG/M metagenome (GOLD analysis project Ga0209633, IMG submission 187290) | Oil polluted marine microbial communities from Coal Oil Point, Santa Barbara, California, USA - Sample 1 (SPAdes) (version 2) | ecosystem: Environmental > Aquatic > Marine > Oil seeps ... | reverse complement strand
GGGTGTAGTAAAAAGTTTAGTGTTATCAGTAACTTAATACAAGTGGTATTAAACCATTGATAGATATAGAGATTTTAGGGGTGTAGTAAAAAGTTTAGTGTTATCAGTAACTTAATACAATCTGTATTAAACCATTGATAGATATAGGGTTTTTAATGTGTGTCGAAAAGCCTAGTGAAAACCTAACTTTTTCTAATTTAGAATAACTTTCTTGTTTTTAAACAAAAAAATTGCTGCTTAACACAGAAGGGCAATTTGCCCGAAGAGATAAAAATATCTCATTCTGTGCTAAACAGCTAAATTTTTATTCTGTAAAGGGAAAGGTGTTTAGTTCATACCTTTTTCCTTCAATTTCAAATGAACTTTTTCTTTCGAACAATGGTTCTCCTTGATCGTTATACCCTGAAAAGTTGTTGGGAAACAACACTTCCGTGATAGGTTCAGTGTTTTCCCTTTGAGTTCCATAGTAGGAATTAAAGCTTGAAAACAATTCTTCAAGCCATTTACTTGGAATATTAGCTCGGCTTATGCCGACTTCCTCCTCCATTTCTGGAGGATTTATCCAGAGACTGTGCTTGTCATTAAACATGTAGATTCCCTGTACATATTCTATCTCCATGTAAGTAATGTTTTGACGTGATATGTACTCCGAATTTCTCCCTTCAACACTGCATGAAACCCTCCTGTTTGCAAACAGGATATCCGATGACATTTTCAAAGATGCTATACCTGACTCTAATTGTTTCAGTTCTGATCCATTCATAATATCTCCTTTTTTTGACAGCGTCCTGTCTAATTTTTCCCTTAACCTAGGCGTCCCATAGGCAGGGGTTTTATTTAAACAATGTCATACTGACAAACCTATTACGCAAGCGCAACAAGATCAATCCTGACGACATTGGTTTAATTCAAAGTTACTTATTAATGTTGTTGATTGTTTTGCCTTGAAGAAGGCAATTTATAAGCATAGACACACTTATAGTGTCTTTACAAAAAATAAAAATAAAATTTGCTTGACCAACGCCAAACTTTACCTGCGAAAGACATCTTATGGCAATGCCGTAAGTCTGCGATGCAGGTAATGATTTAAAAAATTATTTATAAATAAAAAAATACATGATTGTCCTTGTTTTTGGGCAAAAAAAATGCTGCTTAGCACAGAGGGGCTTTCGCCCTAAAAGATAAAAAGATCTCATCTGTGCTAAGCAGCTAAACTTGTAATCTTTCCTTAATTAAAAATCTGTTATCTTTTCTAAGTATGAGACCACCTCAGGTTGGACCATTTCTGTAGCATGGTCTAACGCTGTGCGGGTTTCATCGTCCAGAGCGTTCACGTCGACGCCATGCTCCTCTACCAAATGTCTCACCATGCTTAAACGATTAATATGTTGAGAGGCCTTCATTAAGGCTGTTTCTCCGTATTGATCTTTTGCATGAACATCAGCGCCTTGCTTGACCAGGAACTCTAATATGTCCAAGTTGTTTCCTATTGTTGCTAAAAGTAAGGCTGTCATGCCACTTTCACTGACAGCGTTTACCTCAGCACCATGGCTGAGTAAGTATTTTACTACGTCCAAATTGCCACCACTGGCTGCATACATTAAAGCTGTCTTCTTGTAGAATCCAGCCTTTATGTTAACCTTTGCACCATGTTCTACTAAGGCAGAAACCAAAGGGAGACTACCTCTCGCTGCTGCATACATTAGGGCAGTTCTTCCGTGGTTGTCCCCGGCATTCACTTTAACATGCTTATCCAAGAGAAAACCCATGGTCATCAGTGACCCTTTTATCGCTGTTTCCATAAGAGCGGTTTTTCCGCTGGAACTTATTGAATTTACATCTGCGCCGGATGTAATTAAAAAATCGATTATATCCATGTGTCCTTTCCCTGAAGCGAGCATGATTGGAGTCTGCCCAAAGGAATTTTCACATGGGGTGTCGACACCAAGGTCATCAACGATGTTTCTAACCACGTCAAGATTTCCCTTTTCCGTTGCTTCGATTAGATGTTCTGATAAGTTTTTCATTTTGTATCCTCCTTTTTTTTGTTTCTGGTTTTTATTATTAAATAACGTCATTTGTCCAACTCATTGCGCAATCGCAACAAAGTTAGTTTTTCTGATATTGCTTTAACCTGAACCTTGTTATTATGTTAATTTGATTGACTTTTGTCTTAGAAAAAGACAGCCTATATAAAGAAACACTACTATAGTGTCGTTAAATATTGTTGTTAAAAATTGTTTGACAAATCGTCAAACATACCCTGCAGGTAACACTTTGCAAATTATTAAAAATAACTTAACAAATCTGCACTGCAGGTGAATATGATAGCTTATTAAGCATATCATTAAAGTTTGTCTCCACAGCAAGGCTGAGGAGATGCTACCAAAAAGGTAGAAGATAATTATAATTTAACAGATATGATTATATTTGTCAAGAGAAATCTTTGTTTTGGCTTTGAATTGTTAGAAGTCACTTGATAAATAGATTTTCAAAAAAAACTAAGCGATGGTTAACCTAAAGTGCTTTGTAGCTATATGTAGGACGGTTGACCGGATGTTTTAATTTGGTCAAAAAACTGGAGAAAAGATGTTATTATTCTATATAATTTGATAATAACTCTTGACTTTTTCAAAAATAGGCTTATATTAGTTGATATAGGTTAAGTTATAAAAAGGAGGTAACTTAAAAAAAGTTTGCTTTTTCTTGAAAGATGAGTAGTTTATCTTTTTTGGGAGAAAGTAAGCAAGAGAATTAAAAATATGTCCAAAAAAACAAGGAGGTAACATATGGGATATTTAAACAAAGTAATTTTGATGGGAAATTTAACAGCTAATCCAGAGGTGAATTATATTCGGGATGGTGATGTGCCTATAGCAAAATTTAGGCTAGCGATGAACAGGAAATATAAGCAAGGCGATGAGGTTAAAGAAGAGGTTTGTTTTGTCGATATAGTCTCTTTTGGAAAAACAGCTGGATTTGTTGGAGAATACTTGACTAAAGGCATATCTGTCTTGGTTGAAGGTAGGCTTTCTTATCAAACCTGGGAAAAAGAAGGGGTTAAAAGATCCAAGCATGAGGTTGTTGCTGAAAATATCCAGTTTACCGGGAAAAAAGAAACTGGTGAAAATGAAAATGCAGGGGCAGAAACAATCCCGTTCTGACCTTTGATGCTGGAAGCCCAGTAGACTGTCGTATAGGTAGCTTAGAATTAGAAGTTAGGAAAGTGGTGAAAACTACTGGGCTGAAAGTTTTAGATTTGTGTTTTACTGAAAAAACAGATATGTTTTGGAGAAAAAATGAAACAAAAAAACATTTGTATCCTTTTAATTGTCCTAGCTGCCATTGGGTTTGTGGACTCTTTGTACTTAACGCTAGTTGGACCAAAGTTTCAATATTTGGGAAACCTTTGTTCTGATGCCTGTGGCGATGAGTCTTTAACCATACTGGGCATCCATGTGGCGAGGTATGGGATCTTTTATTATTTAAGTTTAATTATCTTTTCAGTATCATTGTTTAGATTTGCGAAATATATTGCATATCCAGTTTTTATCTCTTTTGTCGGAGTTTTATTTTCGTTATACTTTTTATATCACCAGATATTTATAATTAATGGTTATTGCATCTTTTGTTTGATTTCTTTAACAGTAACAGTTGTTTACTTTGCGACAGTTTTGTGGTTATACAAAAGAACTGCAGCTAAATAACAAGGAATATTTATTTTTAGGCAAAAAAAATGCTGCCTAGCACAGAGGGGCTTTCGCCCAAAAGGATAAAATCCTTGCTCTGCACTAAACAGTTAAATTTTTATTAGACGGCTTGACCAAGCCCGTCTAAATATTTGGCGACTTCGACATTGCCACTTTCTATGGCAAAATCAAAAACCGTGTCGCTATATCTAGTCGTTGCATTTACATTAGCTCCAGATTTCACAAGGAGCTTGACCATTTTCAAATGGCCACCTTCTGCTGCGAACATTAACGCAGTCTTACGGTCTTCATCTGCCGAGTCAACTCCTAATCCACGTTCGATCAACCTATTTGCTATTGAACAATGGCCTTGTTCTGCCATCAATCGTAGCAAATTGAGAGGAATTTCCTCGACTTTTTGGAGTAACAGGACTACACTTTCCGCTTGCCCTCTTCGAGCAGCAAATGCTAAGGCGGTCATGCCAAGCTGATTTTTCATTTTAGCGTCAGCTCCATGGTCGAGCAGAAATTCTACAACCTTGGGATAACTAGCTACCATAAGAGGGGTATCCCCCTGATGGTTAGCAAAGTTGACATCAGCTCCACTGTCGAGCAAAAGCTTAACAGAGGGCAAATGTCCACGAAGGGCAGCCATGTGCAAGGGCGTATGTCCTTCTCTGTCAGGCGTTTGCTGAGCCCCATGTTCGATTAGACACCGAGCTGTTTCGAGGTTCTTAAAAACAAGCGCCTTTGCCAGGGCTGTTCTACCGTCATCGTCCTCCAAGTTAAGATCAGCTCCGTGCTCGATCAAATACTTGACTATTTTCAAGCGTCCATGGAAGGCTGCATGGATTAATGCTGTTCTTTGGTACTGGTCTACAGCATTGACATCGGCTTTGCCGATGTCAATTAGATCTTCAACCAGATCCACAGACCCTTTTACCGACGCATGCATCAATAGTGTTTCGCCTTCATTATCCACTATATTTGCATATGCCTTTATTAGTTTTTCCTCCATATGGATGTTGTTTTTGATAACGTAGATAAGATCTGGGATCCCCGGATTAACTCCGTGGGCAACCAGAAAGTCTGTCACGTTACGGTGGTACTGATCTGATGCAAGACTTAAAGCTGTCTTGCCCAGTGCATCTATTACATTAATGTTAGCACCATGCTCGACTAGAAATCGAACCATATCCATGTTTCCTTTTCCGGACGCATAGGCCAAGGCTGTTCTGCCGTGTGTATCTGTAGCATTTACATCAGCAGCATGATCATCTAACAGGTACTTGACCATTTTCAAACGACCTCTTTTTGCTGCATCAATTAGTTTTTTTGATAGTTTTTTCATTTTTGTCTCCTTTTGCTTTTAAGTTTTCAGACAAAGCGTCCCTTGCCTGTATATTAATACCTGCCAATCACAGCGTCCTGTGAAAAGGTCTTTAAACATGATCAACACAGAGGGGACTTTCGCCCAAAAGGATAAAATCCCTTTGTCTGTGCCAAACAGCTTATTTGTTATGAAACGGCCTTGGTCAAGCCGTCTAAATATGCAAGAACCTCAACTTTCCCGCTATTCACGGCAAAGTCAGTGGCTGTCTCGCCACCATTGTTGTTTGCATTGATATTGGCTCCAGACTCCACAAGGAGCTGGACCATTCTCAACTGACCGCATTCGGCTGCAAACATCAATACGGTTTTGCCGGCAGAATCTGGAAGGTTAATATCAACTCCATCACGCTCAAGCAACTTACTCACTATTGAACAATGGCCTTGTTCTGCCATCATTCTTAGCAAATCGAGAGGAATTTCCTCGACTTTATTGAGCAATAGAGCCACCTTTTTAGAATGATTGCTTCGAGCAGCAAATGCTAATGCTGTCATTCCATATTTGTTTGACATTTCAGCATTTGCCCCGTGGTTGAGTAGAAATTCTACAACATGGGGATCTCTAGCAACCATAAGAGGTGTGTCCCCATTGTTATCTGTTGCATTTACATCCGCCCCGTGGTTGAGCAAAAGCTCAACTGTCGGAAGCACCCCAAGGTGGGCAGCTATGTGTAGAGGGGTTCGGCCATCTACATTAGGCTCTTGCCTAGCCCCAGCCTCAACCAATACTCTGGCTGTTTCGGGGGTGTAAGGAACCAGCTTTATTGTTAGCGCCGTTTCCGGGCCATATGAGGTCAGCGTCATTGACAGGGCTGACTCTCCGAACTCGTCGTGCATATTCACTTTTGCTCCGTGCTGGAGCAAACATTTGACAACCTCAATGTGTCCATAACTTGTAGCCTGCATTAATGCTGTTCTCTTGTATTGGTCTACAGCATTCACATCGGCTTTGCCAATGTGAATCAGCTGTTCAACGGCCCTGAGACGTCCTCTTGCAGACGCATGCATCAACGGTGTCTGCTTTTCATTGTCCACCGCATTTGCATGTTTTACGAAGAGGTGGTTCTCTGGTGGAATGTTGTTGTTGATAAGCCAGACAAGATCTGAGCTGTCTGCTTGAAATCCATGTCCAATTAAAAAGCCGACCACACCAAGATAGCGTCTTTGTGCCGCCAAGCTGAATGCGGTGTTCCCATCAACATCTGCAAGATTCACATCAGCACCCAGTTCTACTAATTGTTTGACAACACCTAATTTGCCTTTTTCCGCCGCAAACATCAAAGCTGTATAGCCGTTTTCATCTGCCGCATTTACATTGGCGCTATGGTGTTCAATCAAATACTGCACCATATTCCAGTTGCCATGTTTTGCTGCATTTAGCAGCTTTTTTTCTAAATTCTTCATAATAAATCCTCCTTGTTTTTTTTACTTTATATTTTTATTTATTAAACAATGCCATCCGGTCCAACCTATTGCGCAAGCGCAACAAGACAGTCTTTTGGCACTAATTTAATTCAAATAATATTGTTAATTGTTGATTTTATTTTGCCTTGAAAAAGGCAACAATAAGGATAGACGCATCTATAACGTCTTAAAAAATACTGTGTAAACTTGTTTGACTCAGCGCCAAACTTCGCCTGCGAAAGACATCTTGTGGCAAAGCCAAAAGTCTGCGACGCAGGTGTCCATGATAGCTTGTTGGGCATATCATTAAATTTGGTCTCCACAGCAAACTGAGGAGATTTGCACAAAGTGCAATAAGTGTTTATATAATAAAGGGTATATTCACTTTTGTCAAGAGAAATATTTATTTTTAGGCAAAAAAAATGCTGGAGCAGGAGTGTTATCTCCTGTCCAGCGTGTGTGCGACGGGGGGCCTAATGTCTAGTTCGCTAGACCTCCTGTCTTTTTGTGTTGTTAGAAGATATTTTGTAGTGTGGGGTGTTGCGGGTGTTGCAACTGCGGGTGTTACGGGTGTTACGGGTGTTTCTGAATCATACTCCCAGCTAATTTTTTCCATACCGAACCTCCTGTCTTCTTTGTTTTTCTTGTTATCTGCTTCAAACCTAATAACGTTTATTCTTTTCATAGTGTTCTCCTTTTTTTGACAGCGTCCTGTCTGTTTTTTTGTGAACTAGAGCGTCCTCATAACCTTAATACACATTCTTTTTGTTTTTTGTTCTTTATATTAAGCAACGCCAACTGACTAAGTTATTGCGCAAACGCAAATACAGGTCAATGACATTGACTTGATCTAATTCAGGTTAACTTATTTATTTTTTAACTATTGATTTTACTTTCCTTAAGGGAAATTATAAAAATAGACACACCTGTGGTGTCTAATAAAAATTTTTTAAAACTTGTCTGACAACGTGAATGCCAAACTTCGCCTGCGAAAGACATCTTGTAAGCCAATGGCTTGCAAGTCTGTGGTACAGGTGTTAATTATCTTATTGATACAATAAATAAATTATTTCAACAAGATTTGTCTTCCGTTAGGAAGATTTGCCTTACGGCAATAGATACTCATATAATAAAGAATACAATCACCTTTGTCAAGAGAAATATTTATTTCTGGACAAAAAAAAATACCGTGGGTTTATTTTAGATAAAGACAAAAATGTTGCTGTTAACCCTTAGAAGTTGTTTGTTTTAGAACGGTCAGTTTTTGTTGATTAGACTTAATTGTGCTTGTTTTTTTGTGTTAGGCTGGCGATTTTCTTTGCTTAACATGACCTTCTTTTTCGTCGCTTGTTTTTTATCCCGGATCAATTTACGGTGAAGGTTGGTATGACATCTATTGCAAAGAATTTGTAGGTTTGCCATAATTGTTTTCCCACCTTTAGATAGAGGTTTTATATAGTGAGTTTGTGCTGTAGCCATAGTTAAGGGCTTGCTACACTTGCAACACTTATTGCGAGCCTTTTGGAGTCCAAGGGATTTCATCTCTCTGGTAAACCTACGATTTTTCGTTGTTTTTTTAGGGCTAGGCCTGGTTTTTCTTTTTGTGTTTTTTTTGTTGACTGGATTTGTTTTTTTTGCGACAGTGTTTTTTTTGACATTAGATTTAGGAGGGCTTTTGGTTGTGTTGGTTTTTGTTTTTTGAGATTGATTTTTATGCAAAGTTGAATGACATTTTTTACAGAGAACTTGCAGGTTTGTTATAATTGTTTTTCCACCTTTAGACAGAGGTTCTATGTGGTGGGCTTGCGATTTATTTAAACTTAAAGGAGATTTGCATATAGAACATATATTGCCGGCCTTTTTTAGAGCATTTTTTCTGGCATTTTGGGTGAAACATCTTTTTGCCACTTAAATCACAATTGTTTTTGCAATTTAATCCATCTTTGCTATCGAAATAATTTCCTGTGGGGTTGTTATCCCTTGCTTTATTAGTTCAAACCCATAATCAACCATGCGTATAAAACCTGTGTTTTTTGCACACTCTTTTATTTCAAAAGCAGAAGCTTTCCTTTCAATGAGTTTTCGGATATCTTCATTTATTTCAAGAAACTCAAAAAGAGCCGTTCTTCCTTTGTAACCAGTCTGAAAACACTCCTCGCAGCCAGAACCGGCTTTATAGCTAGTTATGTCTAAATTTTCAGAGGCAAAAAATGATATTAACTCTTCGCTTGCTTGTTTTTCTGTTGCACAGGCGGGGCAGGTTTTTCTTATGAGTCTTTGTCCTACAACAAGACTTAGTGAAGACGATATGAGGAAAGGTTCAATATTCATCTCTATTAGACGTGCAACAGCGGTAGGTGAGTCGTTTGTGTGTAGGGTTGATAAAACCAGGTGCCCTGTCAATGATGCCTGGACAGACGCCTTTGCTGTCTCTTCATCCCTAATTTCACCCACCAGTATAACATCTGGATCCTGCCTTAAGAATGATCTTAATGCATTAGAAAAACTTAAATCTACAGCAGGGTTTACTTGTACTTGGGTTATACCTTCTATGTCGTATTCTACAGGTTCTTCTATTGTCATAATATTTTTTTCAGATCGGTCCATTTCAAGGAGAGATGCGTATAACGTGGTTGTTTTACCACTTCCTGTTGGTCCTGTAACAAGAATTATCCCATTTGGCTGAGCCAAGTAATTTCTTAACTTAGAAAGCCATACTTCAGGGACGCCTATATCTCCCAATGTAATTAAGCTTTTGGTTTTTTCAAGTATCCTAAGAACAGCTTTTTCACCAAACATTGACGGAATTATAGACACTCTCAGGTCTACGTTTCTATTGCCGACTTTAACGTTGATTCTTCCATCTTGAGGCCTTCTGGTTTCAGAAACATCTAACATAGACATAACCTTGACCCTTGCTATTATTGGTTCTTGAAGGCTTTTGGGATATTGTTTAAATAGTCGCAGTTTTCCATCAATTCTAAAACGTATAAGAAAAAAATTATCTTGACTTTCAAAATGAATATCACTTGCTTCAGATTTTACGGCATTTATCATAATTTGATTAAGAAGCTTGATTATAGGCGCATCATCATAAGACGCAGAAAGTATGTCGGATATGTCAGAAACGTCCTCTTTCTCAGACTCATGGAAATCGTCTGTTTCACTGCCATAGTGTTTTTCAAGTTCCTCTAGTATATTTTTTTTGTCTGTAGAAATATATGTGGCTTCAACATTTGTGGCAAAAGAAAGCATCAATGCTTTCTTTAGACCGTCTTGGCCGTTGTAATGAAAGACTACCTTATCGTTTTCTTGCCACAGAGGCACAAAGTCGTTTCTGTTTACAAATTTTAAATATAAAGTTTTAAATTCAGATTCACTTGCTTGCTTTTGCATAGACTTCTCCTTTCCTATTCAATTTCTACAAAAATTGTTTGTTTTCTGCCTTTTCTGACTAAATCTATAGTAACTGCGGTTGCATTTTTCCACTTTAAAAACATGTCGAACATTTTATCTGGAGACTTTATATCTTCTCCATTCATGCGAACAAGGACGTCTCCATTTTCAATCCCTGTTTGTCTCAAAAAAGCATCTATACGCATACGGCTCAACCTATAGCCAACAAATTTACCCCCTGTGTAGTAAGGGGATATATACATGGTGCTTATAAGACTATTTGCATCCTTTAAATTGTCTTTAACATCTTTCCTTTTTACAGTTCTTTTTATGGTCATAGAGTCATCTCTGCTGTCTGACTTACTTAAACCCTTTAGTTCGGATTGGTTTTCTACGAGTTTTAAGGTAATGGTGTTTTTATCATAGCGGATAATGGCTGATTTTGGGAAAATATCCAAAACCTCTACTTGAGATGAACCTTCCCAAGAGTTATTGCCTTTGTTTAACATGGTTATTGTCTTGCCATCTCTGACTATGATGAAAGACTTATCTGTTCCTTCAACTATGCCGATAAGTTCGCCTTTAAAGGGTTTTGCTTTGTTTACAACGATGGGTTTTGCATTATTTATTTCCAAATCAAAAATATTTGAAGCAATGATTTTTTCTCGAAGTAAATTGTTTCTGGATGAATCATTTTTACCATTATTAATTGTTTTTGGTTCCGGTAATTTCACGGAGACATCTGTATCTTGGCAATAAATATAGCTACTCACTAAATAAGCGGATGCGAAGCCCAAGAGAATTGGCAAAATTATATTTAAAAATTTGTGGAGTTTCTCCATAAGGGACCCTTTGATATATTTTGTTTTTCAGCAGCAGCCTATATATATATATAACGCTACAGGGGAATTTTTGTCATATAATTACAGCTAAAACAAAGGGAGTTTACACTAATTCTTGCAAGCTGAATTTGGGTAAAGGATCTTTTATTTTTGGACAAAAAAATTGCTGTCTAGCACAGAGAGGGCAAATTGCCCAAAAGGATAAAAATCCTTTACTCTGTGCTAAACAGCTAAATCAGTTAGAATTCTCCTGTTCCCAGTATTCTTCTGAAAAAGGATCTTAATTTGTCAAAATAATTGGGCTGTAAAGCCCTTAGAATATCCCATCTACCAGCTTGCGCTGCGAGATTCAGAGGTGTTAAACCCTCTGAGTTTTTTTCTTCAGGGTCAAGCCCTTGACTAATAAGCCACTTAATCATTTCAAGGTCGCCCTCTGCGACCTCCGTAAATAGATTTAATTCATACATACTGTCCTCCTGTTTTGTTTCTTTTTTTTATATTAAACAATGCCATATATGACTAATTCTTGCGTAAACGCAACAATAGCCTTAAGGCACTAATTTAACTCAAATAATTTTGTTAATTGTTGATTTTTTGCCTGAAAAGGCAAAAAGAATGATAGACGCATCTATAGCGTCTGACAAAAAAAATTGTAAAACTTGTCTGACCGAAGTCAAACTTCGCCTGCGAAGACGTTTTACCAGCAATGGCTGACAAATCCACGACACAGGTGTTAAAGAGCTAAATAAAATAATAATATTTTAAAAAGCTTTGTCTTTACAGTAAAACTGTAAAGATTTACTCCGAAGAGTAATAATGAATATGCTTATAACTTAATGCATACAGTTTTATTTATCAAGAGAAAAGTTTGTTTTTTTAATATTATTAGCAAAAAATGAAAGATGCTCAAGTGTTTATCTTATTGTGTCAATGGTTTAGAGTGTTTGAAATAAAAAATATTTATTTAAAATAATTGGTCAGGTTTTTATTTTTGGGCAAAAAAATTGCTGCCTAGCACAGAGAGGGGCTTTCGCCCAAAAGGATAAAATCCCTTCACTCTGTACTAAACAGCTAAAACCTTAGAAGTCGCCAGAGGCGAACTTCATAAGATCCTTGTGATTTTCTACCCAACCGAAAAATTTTCGGTTGTTAAAGACGCTATAAGAACCGTCTTCTTGTTTTCTGAACTTTAGCCCTTGCGAGCTAAGTTCTTTTAAAATGTTATCTTCTTCTAACATTGACTCTTTTTCTTTTTGCAGGAACCTCTTTAATAATGTTTTCATAAATATTCTCCTGTGTTTTATTTGACAGCGTCCTGCCTATTTTTTTTTATTGTTGTAACCTAATTACAGCGTCCTGTGAAAAGGCTGGGTGTCTAGTCCTTCCAGAAAGCCCACGCATGATGCGGGGCGTCCTCTACAAATATTTTTTTCAAAACCCAGCGAAGGGTTTTTTTTACAAATTTTTTCATGACATGACCTCCTGTTATTATTTTTTTTTATTTATCAAACAGCGCCATATGGCCCAACCTATTGCGCAAGCGCAACAAGACAGTCTTCTGACGCCGATCTAACCTAATTCATTTGTTAATTTTGTTGATTTTATTTTGCCTTGAAAAAGGCAAGAAGAATGATAGACACAAACATAGTGTCGATAAAAATAAGGATAAGATTTGCTTGGCATATGCCAAACTTCGCCTGCGAAAGACATCTTGAACAATGTTCAAGTCTACTTGCAGGTGTTGAAGAACTTATTGAGACAAATTAATGTTTCAATAAAGTTTTGTCTCTCGTAAGAGAGATTTGCCTTACGGCAATAATGATATACTTATAACTTAATATTTATAATTATATTTGTCAAGAGAAAAACTTTGTTTTTATTTAACATTATTTGAAACAAATGATCTGTTACTAAAAAACTTCGCTGTTACCAGTGGTTTAGATTTTTCTGTGAAGGGAAAAAATGCTGAGCAACAGATATTCTTGCGCTCAGCGGAGATTAAGAGTTAAGCATATTGTTTTTGCTTACATTTTTGGCAGAGAATAATAGAAACTCCTTCCATCACATGAGGCACACCTGTGATCGAGTTTATTGCCGTGCTGCATTTTTGGCACTTGTTATAAGAAATTAGCGAGAAGACTGTCTCTTTTAAGTGGCAGATGAATCGCTGTGCTTTTAAAATAGCTCTTGACTTTTAAGTAAACAGAGTGCATATTAAATATATGCGCAAAACTTTTAAATATCGCCTTTATCCCACAGCTAAACAAAAGAAGGCTTTGCAATCTTCACTTGGTGCTTGTCGCTGGGTTTATAATGAAACGATTGCAACTCGTAAGAAAGCGTGGGAAGACAAAGAAGAATCGTTGTCTTTATATGACACATGCAATTTATTGACACAATGGAAAGCAGATAAACCAGAGTTGACAAACGCATATTCTCAATGTCTTCAAAATGCTCAAGTTCGTGTTGATCTTGCTTTTAAGGCATTTTTTAGGCGTGTAAAAGCTGGTGAAAAACCAGGATACCCACGATTTCGTAGCTTTGACAGATATGACAGCTTTACATTCCCACAAAGCGGTTTTTGTTTGGCTGACAACAAGATTAAATTGTCTAAAATTGGTTCTGTTAAAATTCGTAAGCACCGGTCCATTGAAGGAAACATTAAAACCTTGACTAT
>Ga0209633_10004014_pt1 | contig 13398 bp, 10 predicted proteins | sample Cruoilmetagenom1_FD_187290 | JGI IMG/M metagenome (GOLD analysis project Ga0209633, IMG submission 187290) | Oil polluted marine microbial communities from Coal Oil Point, Santa Barbara, California, USA - Sample 1 (SPAdes) (version 2) | ecosystem: Environmental > Aquatic > Marine > Oil seeps ... | reverse complement strand
CACTTAAAAAAAGTGATGTTCATTAATTTTGGAGAGGTGCCGGAGTGGTCGATCGGGGCTCCCTGCTAAGGAGTTGTACCTTTACGGGTACCGGGGGTTCGAATCCCTTCCTCTCCGCAATCAAATTGAACTATGTTCAATTTTTAATTACAAAAAGGAATCAAGCTCGCTTGAATTTGTTTTTGTAATTAAAAATTATAATTTACTGCTAGTAAATTATCAGTTCTATTTGCAGAATGTGGTAAAAGGGATCAATGAAATTAATCCATTAATCTCCGTATTTCATTTAACTTTGAAATAGATTATTACAGTTATACCTCGGGGTGTAGTCCCGCAATAAAAGCGGGATAAACTACGCCACATATGATATTACATCAGTTAAAGGTATAATTATTTGAAATAGATTATTACAGTTATACCTCGGGGTGTAGCGTAGCCCGGTTATCGCGCCACGTTTGGGACGTGGAGGCCGCAGGTTCGAATCCTGCCACCCCGACTTTTTAACAAATCAATTAGTAACAAAAACTTGATAATCGTATGATTATCAAGTTTTTGTGGTTTTAGGACTATCATTTAATTTGAATTGGTTTGTTTAAAAATGTTACCTATTCGGTTACCAAGTATCAAATAATATTAAAAAGGTAACCGAGACAACTGATTCGACTTTTGTTTTTAATGTTTAATTCTTAAAACAAAAAAGTATGAAAAACACGCACACCTTCAGTATTCTATTTTGGCTAAAACTTGCAAATGCTAAAAATGGAAAAGCAACTCTCTATGCTCGAATTACAGTAAATGGTAAACGAGCAGAATTATCTCTTAAAAGGAAAATCATCATTTCCGATTGGAATGTCAAAAAGAATAGACTAAAAGGCACAAGTGATGAAGCCAAACTAATTAATAATTTTATTAAACAGGTTAACGCTCAACTTTTTCAAACCTATCAAAAATTAAATTCTGAAAAGAAATTAGTTACGGCTAGTATCATCAAAGCCCAATTTTTAGGAGATGAAAACCGTCATGCTCTATCTGATATTATTGAATATCACAATGAGCATATGAAAACTACATTACGTTGGGGAACGCAAAAGAATTATTTTACGACCCATAAGTATATTTTCCTTTTTCTTAAACAAAAACATAAAACGACAGATATTTTCTTATCTGAATTGAGTTATAAATTCGTTATTGATTTTGAACGCTTTTTAAGACATCAAAAGTCTATGAGCAACAATACCGTAATGAAACACATTGAACGATTACGTAAAATGATTACACTAGCTTATAAGATGGAGTGGATAGATAAAGACCCATTCCTTAAATTCGAAGCTAAATATGAAAAAAAGGAAAGAACGTTTTTGGCTCTTGAAGAATTACAGGCTATTGAAAAGAAAAAATTTAATATTCCAAGGTTACAACTCATTAAAGACCTATTTGTATTCAGTTGTTATACAGGATTGTCTTATGGCGATGTGATGGGATTAACTAATGATAGTCTTTGCATTGGAATCGATAAAAAGCAATGGATATATTTACAAAGGCAAAAGACCAGTATTCCTGTTAAGATTCCATTATTATCCAAAGCATTAGAAATAATCGAAAAGTACAAGCTTTACCCCTCTTCTATCAATAAAGAGAACTTGTTCCCTACTATTTCCAATCAAAAGTTAAATTCTTACTTAAAAGAGATAGCGGATGTATGTGGTATAACGAAGAACTTAACATTTCATATCGCCAGACATACGTTTGCGACAACGGTAACTTTAAGTAATGGCGTTCCCATAGAAACGGTATCAAAACTATTAGGTCATTCTAAAATTACTACTACCCAAATTTATGCTAAAGTAATTGAAAGAAAAGTGAGTGATGATATGCAGAAACTTTATGAGGTGTTTGAAAATCAACAAAGTAAAGTAATTGAATCTGAACGTTTGAAACAAGTTTAAAAATAACCATTCTCACGGTAATAGTTAAGTTTTGATTTTTTTCTTTTCATTAGCAACTATTTTTTTGAAAGTTGGGAAATAACTTCAAATAATCCAGTTTTAAAAAGCACTTCAATTATTAAAGCGTGATGATAGGGCAAGATGTGTTTTTGTTGCCACAAAAACATCTTGAATGCTCCCGATGGTCGCAGAGCAAAAAAAATCTTTTAAGGAAAAAATAACCGTTTTTCAACTTGTGGATTTGGAGGCTGGTATTTTGCGGATGAGAATCCACCAGTTTAAAAATGAACCAAATCCGCCCGAGCGGATGCGGTAGGTTTCATCATCAATTTATTTTCTTCTATTCTTCAATAATTAATAGTTTCTCTCAATTAATAAAAGTTTGACGCAAATTTTTTCAGTATTTACTGGTGTTACCAAAGGTTTTGACGCAAATTTTACAACTTCTTATATACCTAATATTTTTCAAAAACCCTTTGACCATAGAGCTTTGCGAAGCAAAATGCATCAGTAGCGTTGCTTTAGCACGCTACCCTCTTGCTCTTCATTTCCCGTTTGCAAAATCAAACCGAAAATGAAAACGAATAAAAAACTATTTGCTTTAGAGTTTTCTACTGTGAATAAATAAAAATTCAGTTAAATTTATAAGTACTATATATTTGTGTAAAATGAAACATATACAATTGTTGGCAATAATTTAACAAATCAGTCTCAGAATTTGTTATTCATTATAAACTTTTGTTAAGAAGAACTAATTAAATCTATTCCTAAAAATGAATTATTATCATTGTATTTTAATTGCAATCTATTTATGAAAAAATTAATCATTATTTGTTCACTATTTTTTGTAAACTTAATACAATCGCAAGAATTAAAAACAATAAAACTTCTTCCACCTGAATCAAAAGAACACAATGATTTAACATTTCTAAAAAATGAATTACAAGGAAAACAACTTGTAATGCTTGGCGAGCAAACTCATATGTATGGAAATATATTTGAGATGAAAGCAAGAGTTTTAGAATACCTTCATCAAGAGCTGGGATTTACAACTATTGCAATGGAATCTTCGATGTACGATATTTGGAAAATGAACAAAAATGGATTTGACCCTGAAGATTTTAATAACGCAATCTGGGGAGTTTGGTCTAATACTTCAGAATTTCAAAGAGTCGTAAATTATATAGAAAAAAACAATTTAAAAGTTATTGGTTTTGACTCTCAAGTCAATAATACTTCTCAATTCGTAGAAGATTTTTACGATTATTTAGAAAGTCAAAATATTGCTTTAAAATTAGACGAAGACGATTTAGGAATTATCATAGAAGGAGTTTTCGAAAATGTAACCGTTGAGGAATATGATATAAAATATAAAGTTTACGAAAAAGAACTCAATAGAATTATCGAGCAAATTGAAAAGTTAAAAGACAACGAAACTAATTATTATTGGAAACAATTTACAAAAAGTCTTTTAGCCTGTTCGCAAGATGCGTATTATAGAAAAGATGAAATCCATACAACAGACTTTGGTAATAAAAATGATAATATCAGAGATAAACAAATGGCAGATAACCTATTGAGCTACATCAATAGAAATCCGAACGAAAAAATTATTTGTTGGTCAGATAATGTTCATATTATCAATGATAATTCAAGCATCAAAAAACCAATTGCAAAAGAATTTATTTCAATGGGATCTTATATTCATAAAGAACTAAAAGACAAATCATATAGTTTAGCAACAATACACGCAAACGATTCGCTTTTTGATTCTGGAACAAAAAAATGGCATTTAACACCGATAAATAACAATTCCATCGAGTTTGAACTGAGTAATTTAAATAACCCTTATCTATTTATAACCTCAAATCAAGAAGAAATGCAAGCCTTAAAAGAGACGAGATTATTAAACTTTGTCGATTTTACTAATGCAAGATTAGACCAATTACACGACGGTTATATATTTTTTCAAAATGCAACATTACCAAAATTAGAGACTATAAAAGACAGCGTAAACGTTTCTGCTAAACAATTAGATTTAGGCAAAAAAATAGAACAAATTGAAATAGGTCAAAAGGTTATTCTTAAAGGTCAGTTATTTAACAAAGAAACTAATGAACCTATCCCATTTGCAACCTTAATTTTAAAAAAGGAAGAAATTTACCGAGTAGCAGATGAAAATGGTTTTTATGAATTACCTGTTAATAAAACAATGATACAAAATGTATCTGTTGCTATTTCATCAATGGGTTACGAATCTGATACAATTTCCTTAAAAGAATTAAAAAACAAAACCTATTTAAATCCCAAGTTTGAAGAACTGGTAGAGGTTGTAATTACCAGTTATTTATCCCCAAAAACTGTACTTCAAAAAGCTATTTTAGGCAAAAGTTTAAATCATCCTGTTGAACCTTTCAATTTTTATAGATATGGTAAAGTTATAGTAAATAAGAATGATACTAATGAATTAGATTTAGAACTAATAACAAAAGACCACGATGATGGATATTTGGCACCTACAGTGATAACCCAAAGAGTTGAACAAATTAAATGGAATAAAAACAATAACCCAAAACTATATAAATATTCATCTCAATTTTTCTCTTATAGACAAAATCCTATTCGTTATGCCAATATTTTACACAAGAGAAAATACAAAAAATTCAAATTAAACTTTGTGAAGTCAAATGACATAGAGGATGAAGGCCTGTATATTATAGCATTTAAAACAGAAAGAAATAATTGGAACTACACTAATCGAGGATATCCAACAGAGTATTCTGGAAGAGTATATATCAACAAAGAGAATTTTGCGATTGTAAAGGTTGTCGAAAATTGGGAAACCACTTTAAAAGTAGAGGAATTAGAAAAACACTTTAAAGGTTACGAGGGCTATAAAAATATTGTTCAAACAACTATTAAGGAAGAAAACATAGGTTACTATTCAGATATTTTAAATAATGGTAAATTATATGCCACAAGATATTTTAATAGAATGTATAACGAAACCTTAAACAATGAGAACGAGAAGAACTATGGAGTTATCGAAAGAGATTCCTGCCTATTTGACTTTGAATTAAATGATGTTGAAAACATAGAATTTGAATGGCGTAAAAAGGAACAAACTGTATTGAATCGTGTGGAATATGACAAAACTTTTTGGGATTCATTTTACAAACGAGAGATAAAAGGGAAATCGGAATAAAAAGTAAAAAGTCTAACCATTAAGTCAAAATACTATCATGAAAAACATCCCAATACTATTATTACTATTCATTTCAAATTTAATTTTCAGTCAAGATTCTAAGTCAGCTTGCCGACCAATGTTCAATTCTAACTTGTTTAGTTTTGAAGGTGAAGCATTGGAAAATACAGAGCAGAATTTATATTTCATAAATGATGAAAATTATCAAATAAACTTCGATTCATCTGAATTTGTTGATGGTAATAGAAGTGTTTGTGTAGAAGGTTTAAATCAAGATGCTACAACTTTCGCATCAGTATCATTAAGTATTCCTATTAAAATCAAAAAAAATTCAAAAATCGATTTGTCTGTATGGGTGAAAACAGACTCAATATATGGCTCTGACGCTGGCACTATATTAAAATTATCTGGGTATGGGAATAATAGAAGTACTGAGGCTACCTTATTTGAATTTAGTGATGGTGGTATATTGAAAGGAAGCATGGATTGGACTAAAATGTCTCTTACTGCTATTTTAAAAGAAGATGAACATTTAATTACTTTAACTGGATTAATGGCAGGAAAAGGAAAAACTTGGTTTGATAATTTTGAATTAAAAATAAATGGAGAAAAGATAAATCACATTCTATTTTTTAAAGATTCAGAAGAAGAAAATAAAATTAAGAATACTTTAAAAAAGTATGTAAAACCATTAGATTTTGAAAATTTAAAACAGATTTCTGATTATGTTTCTACTCAAAAGGGCAAAGTGAAAATAATTGGTTTAGGAGAAGCTACACATGGTACAAAAGAAGTTTATGAGTACAAAGCAGAAGCAATTAAATCATTAATAAAAAACAATGGAGCAAGAAAAATTGCTTTAGAGTCTCGTTATGCAAATACTGAGGATTTAAACACGTATGTTTTAACAGGAAAAGGAAATTTGAATAAGGTAATATCAGAATTAGAATTTTGGTTATATCAGACTGTTGAATTTGAAGATTTTTTAATATGGTTAAAAAACTATAATAAAAAGGCTACTGATAAAGTTTCAATAATAGGAATAGATTCTCAGCCAAGTGGTATTTCACTAAAAAGGTTAACCGAAAAATTAAAAGACAAAACTTCTTTCTCAAACTTATTGAATAAATTAAATAGTGATTCTACAAAAGTTAGTGAGAAAATTACTATTTCTAATACTCTATTTCAAAAATTGTTGAATTCAAATCAAAACAAAAATGTTCTAATGAATGCAAAAGAACTATCTCAATCCTATTTTTTAGAGCAATATTTAGGTAGTTCAAAATATGAAAAATATCGTGACAGTTTGATGGCTGTAAATATTGAACATTTAGAGAAAGAATTACTTTCTGATGAAAAAATTATTTTTTGGGCACACGATGGACATGTCAATAAAAAGCCTGGTTTTGCTGGTGGTTTTTTAAATGAGAAGTTTAAAAGTCGTTATGTTAATGTAGGATTTCTTTTAGAAAAAGGAAAATATAATGCTGTTAATGTTGAAAGCGGAAAACTAAGTTCTGATAATTATTTAACACCTGTTACCTGTAACTCTTTAGAGAATTTAATGCGTACATATAATAATCCTGTTCTTCTATTTAATTATAATAATGCCTTGAAGGATTCTTATTTAAATAATAATTTATTTAATAAGTATATAGTAAAACGTGAAATTGGAGCAGGAGCTACAAACTCTCAATTTATTAATTTAAGTAATAATAGCGAAAATTCATTTGACCTACTAATTTACATTGAAGATTCAAATCCTTCACAACCTCTTAAACAGATTAAGCATCGTTTTGAAATGATAGATAAGTAAAAAGAACTGATGTAAAAAACAATTTGTTAATTTATTTTGTCGAATACTCTATTTTAAAAAGTATGTAAAATTAAACTATAAATTATCTTGCGTAATAATTAATGGCATATTATATTTGCCAAACCTTAACAAAAGGTAAAAGAAAACAAAAGTTCTTATCTTATAAGTTACCTATTCGGTTACCAAGTGTACTCAATAAAGCGTAACTTTTTGATTATTAAAAATATAGGGCGGTTAAATCACATTCTGCCACCCCGACGAACTAAAGCTATTGATTTTCGTAGAAAGTGAACTTTCTCAAAAAAATGAGAAGCTTTGTTACAAATTAAAGCTATGCATTAATTTGTAACAAACAATGTCAGGATTACAGAGTGATACAAAGTAATCAAATTAAAATTTCATTTAGGGTCAGTGAGAGCTAATCTTAATGGTGGCATAGCTCAGCTGGATAGAGCACCTGCCTTCTAAGCAGGCGGTCCTAGGTTCGAATCCTAGTGCCATCACTACAAGCACAAAACCTGCAATTATATTGCAGGTTTTTGTAATTTGAAAAAGACCAAAGATTAGCTTTAAGTCTTTGGAAAATTACAAAAACTGTAAAGCATAGCTTAGCTAGTTTTGTATTTGCACAGGGGATTTGCTAAGAATATGTAATCCTATGGCCATCATAAAAAAACTAATTACAAGCGAGATTCAAAATGGAACTCGCTTCTTTTTTGAAATAAAGCCAAGTAATTTTTTGATGCAGAACCAATACTTGTTTTATCAATCTATTTGCTCTTACTAAAATTCTGCATTTTTATTCCAATTGAAAACATCAACAGCTTTCCAATTATTTTCTCTTTGTTGATACCAAATGGTTACATTATCATCCTTATTTATCCTCCATGTAACCTCTTTTATTGAAATGGAATCTTTTGTATACTCTTCTTTTGAAATATAATGTTCAAGATTACCTCTAAACTCTGGTAGACTACCATCCATTAAAAATATTTCTTGAACTAATGGTTCTCCAAAACTTTGATTAATCTGCTCTAATGTCTGCTCTTTAAGATAACTGTTAATCAAACGGCTAAAACTATATGGGTCTAACTTCCCTACTGATTTACCAATATACTGAAATAGATCTGTTGCATTATATTCTTTATTATTTGTATGGTCTGTAAAATGCCAATTATAATATAAGTATTCTGTCCTAGGTGAACGCAAAATAATTGAATCTAGTTTTATGCTTTTTAATTTTTCTTTAAACATCCTTTTATCATAAGGTGAAATATTATTGAAAACAGTATCCCTATTTACAGTTATATTATATACAGTATCTTTATTTTTTAATAATACAACTTCAATTTCATTTTGATAACATACTTCTACATCTTGCCCATTAGTTACAATTATTTTTTGATCTTTTAGAGGATAGATACTAATGATAGAAGTATAATGTGAGTTATACATCGATAATTTTTTCTTTGTAGTTGTTGGTTTGCTATCACAATATATAGTATCTAATACTTTAACTTGTTTTATTTCTGTGTTCTTTTTTTTATTCTCTTCTTTACAAGAATAAAAGCATACAATCAGTAATATGAATAGTATGTTTTTCATTTACCTCAATTTTCTTTAAAATGTATAACGTGTCAATGGAAAAATAATTTAATAATAGTGCGTCTTGGTTTAAATCATTTAATGAATATTCTAAAAACCCTCTGAATGATTACTTGAAAGTTTTGTCAACTTCTTATTTGTATAATAACCATGTATAATCATCTTAACTCTTCCGAAAGGTGAATTTATAAAAACATTTTGGTTATAATTATAATTTACATCTATCAATTCTCCTTTTATCAATTGTAATTTATTAGTTGAGCTATAACCAAGATAAATAATGAAAGAATAAGTATGGTTCTGTGAACTTTCATTTTTACAGCTCTTATTAATCTATAAATAACAATTTAACCTTATTTAATTCATCCGTTTCAATTCTTTCGTTCAAGTTTTTATCAATAAAAATAAGAAGATAAAGAGGCTGTTTTAAAAACTTATCTTGAGGATAATCTTTCAAAGCGATTTCTTTAACACTATTTACATCAAAACTTACCAATATCACATTATTATCCATTCTTTTAATTATTTTGACTCTGTCATATTCTAAATTCTCATAAGCAAGGGCATTGTGACCTTCATTATCAACATGCAAATTAGTTTTAATAGCTGCCATGGAAGTTCCTAGAGCAAAAAACGCTGTTTTTTTTGTTCTGGTGCCTACTTTAACCTTTTCTAACAACCTTTTGTCAGGTGAAGCTGTTATTCTTGTATTGTAATAGGCATCTTTTATTTTAGTATTGTCAATCAATGGAAATGTGATAGAAAAAGGAAACTTTTTAAGCATAATCTCTTGATTTGATTGCTCTAAAACTTGTTTCTTTCCGTTTTGGATAAATGCTATTTTAGGCAAGTTTGAATTTAATAATGGAAACTTATTTATTTGCAATGGGAAAATCTGTCTTATAGTTTTGTTTACTTCATCATTATTAAAAGTAGTAACTGTATCAATTTCCTTTATTTTTATTAGCTCTCCGTTTTTGGTTATGGTATTTGTCGTAACTGTTTTATATTCCACATAATCATCGTCATAGCTATAGTCGCCATCGTAAACATCGTTTTTAATTTCTATTACAGTTTTAGTTTCTTTGTCAAATGATATTTTATTTTTATCATCTAAATAATGACAATGTTCGTATAGCTTTGTCTCTGGATTAAATAGATAATAGGTATTAATTGTAGATGTTTCTTCATAATAGTAAGTTGAGTTAATAGAAAAATCTAAAAACCCATCAAAATTATAATCGTATATCCTAAATCCATGAAAACCATTTGATAAATAGATAAATTTATCTGTTGAATTCTTTGCTAATTGATATTCATTTTCAATTTCACCTTCTTCATTATACATACTTATTTTTTCTACACGTCTTTTTTTTAGTTCTAATTTTAGAGCATAATAATTTGTGTATAAAACATCTGGATTGTGTTCTATATCGTCATAACCTGCATTATAATACCAAATTTCTCCAACCAAGTTATTATTTTTATAAGTACCTTTTTCTAAAAGATTTCCGTCAGAGAATAGTTTATAGAGACCATGCTTTAATCCATTTTTATATTGAAATTCAGAATTTAAATTCTCTATATCATCATTGATATATTCTATAACTTTGCCATATAATTTTCCGTTTTTATAGTTTTTAATTAAATTGCATTCGTAAAATAGTGTACCATTATAGATCAATCCATTTTTATAGGTTGCAACTGCAATTTCAGTATAGTTTTTAGTGTAAACTGTTTCTTTTTGAATTACACCTTGTTCGTATTCAATTACCTTATTAAAATAACAGCTTTCTTCAAAAAATGTACCATGATATGGTTTTTCATTTTTGTATTGGCCATCTGCAATTAATATTTCTTGAGAATCGTAATATTTTATGGATACTTTTTTACCTTCTTTGTAGTTAACCTTTTCTTTAATCGATATATATTTACATTCTGAGGAATATTTACAATCTTCTTCGTAAAAAAGAATATCAAGACCAGAATCTTTTTCACTATACTTATCATAGATTAATTTACCAATAATTTCTCCATTTTTATTGAAAAAAGTAGTGTTTGATGTTTTGTCATCATAACCAACAACGCTTTCGTACAATTCGGCTATTTGATTCGTATTTATATAATAATGTTTATATGTGTCAATCGCTGTAGAAGTTGCATCTACTGGCTTTACTTGATTATCATAGAAATACAAATCTTTTTCATCATAACCATCTTTCGGATTTCCTGAAGCACCTTCATAAGTGGTAAAAACACCTAATAAATTACCATTTTTATAACGTGCTTTTGTTTCTATTTTACCATTTGGTAAATACCAAGTTACATCACCTTCCCATAGTTCTTTTTCTACATTTTTTGTTAACCCTTTAAATTGAAGTGCTCCATTTATATAATAATCGTTTACCAACCATAGATTATCCATTTTTTTTGGAGATGGTCTGTAAAACTTTGCATTATCTTTAGTAGTGACTTTCCAGTCTTTGGTATAGTAAATATTCTTGTTTTGAGCATAAATATTAAAATTATATGCTAGAAGAGCTATGATTAAGATTGTTTTTTTCATTGTATCTATAATTTTAAAATATTCTTTTTATATCTTATTAAATATCACTTGTTATCAACATAAAAAAAACTGGTTCCTGCAGTTTTTGTAACCTGATTTAAAGTAAAGACTTTAGTTGCTCCATACTCTTTTGTTTTATGTAATTTTTTTCTATAATAAAATAGCCATCAACTGTAGAGAATAATATCAACTTAGCATCTTCACTAATTATTTTGAATTCTATACTGTTTATTCTTGAGAGGGTTATTTCTTTTCTTGAAACAAAACTAATCTTATTAGGGTCTTTTACTGTGTGCTGAAAAGTTAATTGACCCTGCTTTATAAAAAAATCAAAGTAATGTGGTGTATGATAATGATAACATTCACTAGCAAAACTCAACATTGAATTGAATACAATTAGTGAAAAGAGTAATGATTTTTTCATTGTTAAACATTTTATTAATGAGTGAACTTAAAAGTTAGACTTATTACACGTTGTGCATTTAGAAACTCAAATGGAGTAGTATCATTAATTTTAATGATATTATCTTTTTCTATTTGTAAAATTTTCTTCTTTATATTTCTCAATAAACTCAATAGGTACCCTAGTATTATGTGTAAACAGAGACTCTTTTCCTTCAATCATATACCAAATATCTACAGTCATTGTCCCTCTCATTTTTTGAGGATTTAAACCAATTAGGTTTTCTTTTTTATTACTGGAACTTTCATGACTACTAAACCATCTGTTTTGTACAGCTAAATCTTTAGGAAATTCTGTTGCTATAATTTCTTTAAAAACACCTTTATTTGTTGATTTATAAAACCTATATGTTATTTTTCTTAAATGGGTTTCTCTGTCAAAATATATTAAGTAAAAGTTATCTTTATATAACTTAATTACTATAAGAATGTAAGGCACTTCATGTATATATTCAATATCATTATAAATATATTTAATAAAGTTTTTAACATCTCCACCACCCCAACCAAATGCATGGCCTCCATAATATTTTTTTTGGGAATGCATTCGTTCAATAGGGATATTTATATTTCATGTTATTTGGATATTTTCACTCCAAGTAGAAATATCTCTTTGAAGTGATAAATAGTAAACATAACCAGTAATTAAAATGATTAAGCCTAGTATTGTGAACCCAAAATATTTTAAAAATTTCATTAATACTGTATTTATTGAACTCTAATAATTTGAATTTAAATTAGGACAACCTGTAACTCTTGGTGGCGTGCAAAAGAGATTAATTCCTAATGAAACTTGATGAAAACCCGAATTATCTAATACAATATCACCTATTTGTTTAGTGTAAGTATACGAAGCAGTAAACCGTTTATAGTCAAGGCCTATAATTGGTGTAAACTGTTGTAAACTTTCAATTGAATTCTTTTCAAGCCCATTTCTATAAGACAAACCCGCCCAAATTTGTTTGTCTTCTTGTATTTTTTTATACACTTTTAAATTGACATCTACCAAAAATTCGCCAGTTCTTTCAATATATTGTCCCAAAACTGATGGCTCAAATTGTACTCCTTTATTTTGACCAAAGTAATAACCAAGTGTATATATATAACGTCTTAAATTCAATGAATTTAGAGTACTGTTTTCTTGATTATTGGCTTGTAAAAGTAGGTTTTTTACTGTAAAATATGAAAAAACATTCATATAATGATAACCTAAACTAGCATCTGCATTAAAATAATTTTCAGACTCTATAAGTTGAGTAACAACAGCATCTGGTATTGTTGATGTAAAACTAGATCTATCCGATGAGTTCTGAACAAATGAGCCCAACAAACCAAAGGATAATTGATTTAAAGCATCTTCTCTACCAAAATTAATGTGATAAGCGTACGTAGCCGAAAACCCTTTTTGAGCATGAAAACCATTTTTATCATTAAACAAAACCAAACCTACCGCTGCTTTATCATTAAATTTTTGGTGATAGCTTAAGGTTTGCAATGAAGGTGCGTCAGAAACACCAGACCATTGTTGTCTATGAGTTAATCGCAATTTTGCACAATTTCCGATACCAGCTGCTGATGGATGCAATAAAAATACATTATCTGATAAATAATCTGTATACACAGGTAATGTGCCTTGTGCTTTTATAGACATAGTGCTAAATAAAAGAGTAATTGCATATATTCTTTTTAGGTATTTCATCATTTTTATTTTCTTAGTAAGCTAAAATGTCCTGTTAATTGTTTTCCTGAATTTAGTTGTATTAAATACCAATAATCTACTTCATCCATTGGCTTTCCA
>Ga0209633_10004012_pt1 | contig 13405 bp, 9 predicted proteins | sample Cruoilmetagenom1_FD_187290 | JGI IMG/M metagenome (GOLD analysis project Ga0209633, IMG submission 187290) | Oil polluted marine microbial communities from Coal Oil Point, Santa Barbara, California, USA - Sample 1 (SPAdes) (version 2) | ecosystem: Environmental > Aquatic > Marine > Oil seeps ... | reverse complement strand
GGGCAAGGGAACCTGGCGCGTCGACCGAAGTAGCAACGGGCGCGCATCATAAATTCAAAATGACCATTGAGGAGGTGACAATACAAGTCGCCCCGAAATTAAAATACAAAGTGTTCGCCTATAATGGTCAAGTGCCGGGTCCGCTTATTCATGTGAAGGAGGGCGATGATGTCGAAGTCTTCCTCACCAATAACACATCCTCTGTTCACACCATTCATTGGCATGGTTTTTACCAAAGGAATAATTGGCGCCAGGACGGCGTACCGGATGTTACGCAAAAATCAATCCAGCCGGGCGAAAGTTTTACCTATCTCTGGAAGGCGGTAAAAACCGGGAGCCTGTGGTATCACTGCCATGCCAATGTCAACGAACATGTTGGCATTCGCGGCATGTGGGGACCGGTTATCATTGATCCGGCCAACCCAACGGAGCTTGAAAAATCGGTCACCAAAGATGTGATCATCATGTTCAGCGAATGGGAGTCTGCCCATGCGGATAAATATGGTGAGGGCGGCACACCGGCAGACACCCCTGATTACTTTTCTATAAATGGCCGCTCCTTTCCTTTAACTCAGCCAATTCAGGTGAAAAAAGGCGATGTTATGCGTATTCGTTTGTATGGCGCGGGAGGCGGCATCCATTCATTTCATCCGCATGGACACGACATGCTGATCACGCACAAGGATGGTTCACCTCTTTCGCATCCATATGAAGCTGACACGGTGCTGATCGGGCCGGGTGAACGCTATGACGCCATCATTAAAATGGACAACGAAGGACGCTTTATCGCCCATGACCATGTCGATACGCATGTCACCAATGCGGGTAAATATCCTGGTGGGGCCGTGACAATTATCGAATATGACGGCGTGCCAAAAGACGATTGGTATGTTTGGAAGGATAAGAAAACCGACAATGATTTTTTCTTCTCCGATTCCATGAAAAAGGGTTACGGCCTGCATAATCAAGACGTATTCAAGGGACAGCCTCTCCCCAGAAAACGTCGTAGGCGGAGGGCACAATAAGATGGGTCATACAATTTCCATAACATGTGGTCGCATATTTTCATGGATGTCAGTGATTGCCGTTCTTGTTTTAAGTCCGCCGGTTCTCGCGCAAAACACGGGTGCAACTGGCAAAGGAGCCTTGGATGATAGCTGTCTTGGTTGCCACAGCGTTTCAGGAAAGGTTGTCGACACTCTTGCGAAGCTCTGGAGCAGAAAAGGCCCGGATCTTTCATCAGCCGGCATCAAATATAAAAAGGAATGGCTGATTAATTGGCTCCAGAACCCAGTCAGAATTAGACCGGCAGGCATGTTCTACGGCAATCACATCAAGCCGGGGCCCAAGAACGATGTAATTGATGAATCCAGCCTGATTAAACATCCCCAACTTTCCAAAGAAGAGGCAGTCCGCGCAGTGGATGTTCTGATGGGATTGAAGGCGCATCAGGAGCGGATCAAGCAAGGTGACTACAAACCGGGCACCATACCGTTGCGCATTGGTGAATTGGTATTTGACAAATTCAAGGGCTGTATGACCTGCCATCAGATTGAACCGGGTTTTGGCGGCGCGTCAGGCCCCGAAATGTACACAGCAGGCAAACGCTTGCAGGAAGATTACATGATCAGCTTCATGCGTGACCCGCAGAAATGGGAGCCAAAAACCTTTATGCCGAACAAGCATTTAGACGAAGGCACCTTGCAGAAAATCGTCCACTATTTACGCGTCTTGAGCATGGAGGATTTTAAATGAAACCGCTCTTTTTCATTTTGATATTCAGTGCCCTTTCACTCATTGCAATGCGCGGCGCAGGGGCGGAAACCGCAAAAGACAATTACAAAACATATTGCATCCAATGTCACGGCCTCAAAGGTGATGGCAAGGGCATCAATGTTCCTGACATGTCGACCCAACCGCGAAATCACACGGATGCAAAAGATATGTCGTCACGCACTGATGCCGAGCTTTTTAAAGTGATCAAGGAGGGCGGTCAGGCAATTAATAAATCAGTGCAAATGCCGCCATGGGGAGACGTTTTATCCGATGCGGAAATAAACGACCTGGTGAAATATCTGCACGAGCTTTGCAAATGTTAGCAACAGGCTAGGCTTGTTGTTTTGTCAGTTATTAAAAAAGAGAAAGGAGCGCAAGCGGTTTCATACAGCCTGATTGTCAGGTTCAATAAAATCCAAAACTCAGGAGGAAATTATGAACACGATACGTTTATCAGCCTATGCAAAATATAAAATACTGGCCTTGTTATTCGGGGCCATATTTATGGTTCACCCGGTTGCCGCCAAAACGGTAAAGGTCACCATGACTGCCATGGAAACTGATGTTGTCATCGACAATAAGGGGACCAAATATCCAGCATGGACCTTTGGTGGAACGATGCCAGGGCCGGTTGTCCGTGTTACCGAAGGCGATATTGTAGATTTCACACTAATCAATCCCGCAAAGAACAAAAACAGTCACTCAATGGATTTTCATGCTGCCGTTGTCGATGTTTTGAATGAATTTGCCGAAGTCAAACCTGGTAAAACCAAGCACTTTAAATTCACGGCCAATCATGCCGGTGTTTTCCTTTATCATTGCGGTGCGGCTACAATGGCGCAACATATAGCACGCGGTATGTTTGGCATCATCATTGTTGATCCAAAAGAAGGGTTCAGCAAAGCTTACCCAAAACCTGATCGCGAATATGTTCTCGTTCAATCCCAATATTTTCCGAATGCGGAAGATAAGCAGGCAATGATCGAAAACCGTGGTTGGGCAGGATCTCTGATCAATGGTAAAATGTTCCATTACGATCCTGTGCACGATCCGAAAGCGTCACTGACATTACAATCCAAGCCCGGGGAACGGGTCAGGATATTTTTCGTCAATGCCAATATTAATGAACCTGTTGCGTTCCATCCCATTGCAGGAATATGGGACAGGGTTTACATCAACGGTAATCCGAAAAATACTCTGCATAGTGTTCAGACTTATAGTGTAAGTGTTGCGACAGCAGATACTTTTGATCTGGTATCACCCGCAGACCATCCAACCAATAATGCGATTGTTGATCATACCATGAGCGCTGCGATGCGCGGGGCAATCACTGTACTGATGAACAGGCCCGATGCTGACCCCAAGCTCGGTACAGGGACGAACCTCGTAATTCGCTAAACGTTGAGGATATTACAAAATTACATCGGTCCCTGGGAGCACCTCTCTGGGGCCGAATGCATTTCCGCTAAGTGAGAGGCGTCGCTTATTACTGCTCGATGATTATAGCTGTGCTCGTATGGATAATTTCGGCAGAGGTTTAATTGATTTTTGAGAAATTAAGCGGTGACATCAAGGGCGCGGCAATAAAGCGATTTGGACTGCCTCGGGTCTTGGCAAGCAGACCCAACGCGCGACACAGGCAAATGAACTTCGCGCAAGTGTTTTGAATGGCAGGACCATTGTCCTTGCGAAAGTCGGCGATGGTCTTGTGATCAGGAACCAGGCGCCCGGTTAGCCACATAACCTCAACATTGCGACCTGCCTCGCGCTCAAGCCGTTGGCTCGACTGCACCCTGTTGAGGTAACCGTATATGTATAGCTCGAGGAGCGCTGAGGGGTGATAAGATGGGCGGCCGGTATCCTTCGGGTTCACACCGGCAAAGCCAATCGCTGCCAGATCAAGCTGATCGACAAAGGCATCTATCACGCGAACAGGGTTGTCTTAGCCGATCCAATCTTCAAGACATTCAGGAAACAATGTCGATTGCGCTCGGTCGGATCCTTCAACAAAACGCTTCATTTCTTGATCCCCCGCTAAGAGTATTGGAGAATCATAACATGATCGGCGTTTTCACACAGTCCGGGTCATAAGCACGCTTCAAGATATCAATCAGTGTGCGGTCGGTCCACCATGGTTAGCGGAAAATCCACGTTCGACTTTCAGCTTCATCCCCGATAGCGAGCGCGTCGATATACATGCTGTTACGGAAGAGGAGTGCGAACAACAGGCACTCATAGCCAGCTGGTCATACGAGATATTTATCAGAAACACTCCCAAAGGGCCGACACTTTTGCCAACTCAGTTAACCCCGATATAGGTTTCGTCAAGCTGATTGTTCGTTGTCAGATTTCATTGGCTTTATCACGCAATTTAAACTTTTAAATTTTGCCAGTCGATGTTTTTGGTAACTCGCCGATGACGATGCGGCGCGGGCATTTAAAGCCTACTAGGTTTTCGCGACAATATTCTGTGAAATCGTTAATGGTGGCGGTTAAGTAATATAAACATTATTTTACGTAAGACCCAATTCACCTGTTTGAGTTAGAGCAGGTCCATGTCAGATTTGGAGAAACGTTCAGGCTTAGTTGATCTTCTAGAACTCTCCCATATCATCGTGCTTTAATGGATGCAGGAGCCCCACTCGAGTATGATTGATCAAAACTCAAAATCAGATGAACCTCACTATCGGGTATGCAATTATTGCGAAGCCATGTGCGGAGTGATGATCACCTATAATCCAAACGCGATTAACCACGACAAGAAAATCATTGTGCGGCCTGATGCCAATGATCCGTTTAGTAAAGGTAGCATGTGCCCGAAGGCGTTGGCTCTTGGTCCGCTTCACTATGACCCGAGCAGGCTTCGTAAACCTGTGAAAAAAGTTAGAGGCGAATGGGTGAACATCACCTGGGATGAAGCCTATTCAACAATTGAAGAAAATATAAAATCAATACGAGCCAAATATGGATCCAATGCGATCGCCAGTTATCTTGGCAATCCAATTGTCCACAATCTTGGAATGCTCATTTTTATTAAATCATTCACGAATGCCATTGGCTCCCGCAATGTGTTTTCTGCGACCAGCATGGATCAGCTTCCGCATCAATATGCAGCGCATTTCATGTTTGGCCACGAACTGCGCATTCCTGTACCAGATATAGACCGAACTGATTACATGATCATCATGGGTGCTAATCCTGTCGCTAGCAATGGTAGCATTATGACATCCGCCGGAGTTAAAGAGCGCTTGGGGGCGATTAAAAATCGGGGAGGTAAATTTATTGTCCTTGATCCGCGAAAAACTGAAACGGCAGAGATTGCCTGCGAGCATCATTTTATCAACCCCGGCACCGACGTCTTCTTCCTGTTGGCATTTCTTCGTGTCCTGTTTCGCGACGGCCACGTCAAACTCGGACGGTTGCATAATCACGTAACCGGGTTTGATCAACTCGAACCTTTGGTTCGGGAATTCTCGCCGAAAAAGGTGGCACCGGTCATCGGGATTGATGCATCCATCATTGAGCGACTTGTAACGGAATATATGGGTCATCAAAGAGCCGTACTCTACGGGCGCATGGGGCTTTCAACCCAGCCACATGGTGGTCTGTGCCATTGGCTTTTGAACTGCATAAACATCGCCTCCGGTCACTTCGATGGTCCTGGCGGTTTAATGTTTCCCTCACCAGCTATTGAGTTAGCACGGAAGAGCTCACAAAAAAATGTAATCGGCCGATGGACAAGTCGCGTGCGCCATATGGCCGAGTTTTACGGCGAGTTACCGGTATCAGTCATGACAGACGAGCTGGTAACGAAAGGAAATGAACAGGTACGGGCCTTTATAACAGTTTGTGGTAATCCGGTGCTATCAACACCTGGGGGCAAACGCCTTGATGAAGCCCTGCCCGATATCGAATTCATGTTCTCGATAGACAATTACATTAACGAAACAACGCGGCACGCCGATATTATATTGCCTACGCCTAGCGGAGTGGAAAACGATCACTATGATTTGGCATTTAATATAATTTCCGTAAGTAATAACGCAAAGTTTTCGGAGGCGCTACTCCCGCCAGAGGACGGGCGTCCATTTGACTGGCAGGTGCTCAAGGAACTCACTCGTCGTCTTTCACAGAATGGACTTGGTCTTTTTGATCGTATTACCACACCACGCCGGATTATAAATTGGGGCCTGATGCTTGGTCCTTATGGCATGTTGAGCCATCCGAAACGTTGGTTTTCCGGGTTGACGCTCAAGCGGCTGATTGCCTCAAAACACGGGATTAATCTCGGACCGCTTATTTCCAGAATACCTGGCTGCCTTTTTACTCCAGATAAAAAAATACATATTGCGGCCGATGTATTTGTAAATCGCCTGAAAGAGATCAAACGAGATGAATTTCGAACCCTCTTGTTGGACGCGCAACTACCAACAGCGGATGAAGATTTTGTTCTGATTGGACGCCGCAATGTGAGCACAAAAAATTCCTGGATGCATCAAGTCAGAAAGCTTAGTCGCGCGAAAAAAGTTCGCTGTACCGCGATGATGAATCCCGGCGATGCTGACAAGCTTTCAATTTTTGATGGAGAAGAGGTCAAAGTGATCTCACGCGTGGGCGAGATTATTATTCCCGTTGAGGTGTCCGACACGATGATGCCTGGGGTACTAAGTATCCCACATGGTTTCGGACACACGAGGGCTGGTACAAGAGTACCCCATGCCGAGGCTAAACCCGGTGTTAGTGTGAACGATATTACCGATCCTCAGCGGGTTGATGTGCTAACGGGAAATGCCGCATTCTCGGGGCAACCGGTAAAAATAAAAAAACTCACTTCGGGCACCAGGCATCGCGTGATTCCGGCGAGTAATTTTGATGGACGAGATTAATTTTTTGAGCCTTGTTTGAAAAATGACAGCAAAAGTCATTTTAGAACGTCTGCTCACGTCTTATTTATCCTAACCTCCTAACATCCACCATAAGCGGAAATGATATTGCTCTGTTGACCATAGCGTACGGAGAGACACACATATCAGTTACGTAATTAGTTGTTGGGAGTTAATCGGTATGGGTATTTTTGAAGTTGACGGACTTATCAAAACGCTTCGTCAGTCACAGAATATGATTGCCGGGATGCTTGAACATGATGCTGACTATAATGAGCTCAGGGAATTGCCGTCCGGTGCGAAGGCAATAAATCCTCATGATATTATTCGCGGTGCTAACCTACGCGCCAAGGCAGGAAATCGCGTCATTTGAATTGCAAGGTGTCAGAAGGCTGCGCTTGAAGCAATTAATGCAGTATGTGGGTTAACGGCAAACAACGCACCTGTTCATCGGTTTCAAGAAGGTGACTAGGTCGCGGGTTAGAAATACCCGCCATTTAAAATTTAGACCGCAAAAAAGGATTATCCTAGTAAAGCGCAAATCATCAAAGTGTACAATGAGGGTGTGCTAAAACTGATACACAAAAATTCTGAATTCCATGGAATCCAATATGCGGTTGGGCCCATAAACATTAAGATGTTAATTTTCCCAACGAGGTGTTGATAAATTAGTTGAGTGATTGGACCCTTAGCAACAGCGTACAACTCTACTTCATCGATCCCGATAATAAGTCACAGCTGATACGTAACCAATTTTCTCCCAAATCTGCCTCCGAGAAATGTATGTTGTGGCTTGGCCGGTTCATGACTGGCACTGAGATCGTCGTGGATGGCGGCCATCTTGTTTCATCTCTTTGAGGAAATTGAACATGGACTTTACGATCTCTCGCGAAATTGACGAGTTCCGTGCCCGTATTGCTCGCTTCGTCGAGGAGGAAATTTTGCCCGTCGAAGCAGACCGATCCGCCTGGAACGAGCACGAGAATATAGCCCATGAGGCACTTGAAGATTTGCGTGCAAAAGCACGCGCTGAAGGGCTGTGGTGCCTTCAGCTTAAGCCGGAAACCGGCGGCCAGGGTTTGAGTAAGATCGGGATGGCTGTCTGTTACGAGGAGATGAACAGGTCAGTCTTCGGCCCTGTCGTGTTCAACGCCGCCGCCCCAGATGACGGAAACATGATGGTCCTGGAGCAGGCCGGGACGGACGAACAAAAAGCGCGCTGGCTCAAGCCGATCGTCGAGGGAAAGGTGCGCTCCTCCTTCGTGATGACAGAGCCGCATCCGGGCGGTGGCTCCGACCCGGGTATGATGTTGACCACGGCGACGAAGAAGGGGGACGAATATATCATTCGCGGCCGTAAATGGTTCATCACCGGTGCGGAAGATGCCAGCCATTTCATACTGATGGCACGGACCTCGGACGATCCCCGCCGCGGATTGACAGCCTTTCTGCACCATCGCGACGAACCCGGCTGGAAGATTGATCGCCGCATTCCAATCATGGGGCCTGAAGAACATGGTGGTCATTGCGAGTTGATCTACGAAGACATGAAGCTGCCCGCCGATCGCATTCTATTGGGCGAAGGCATGGGGCTCAAAGTTACCCAAATGCGCCTGGGTCCCGCGCGCCTGACCCATTGCATGCGCTGGCTGGGATTAGCTAAGCGCTGCACTGAGATCGCTCGCGAGTATGCACAAAGCCGCCACGGCTTCGGCATTCGCCTGTCGCATCGCGAGAGCACCCAGATCAAGTTGGGTGACCTTGCGATGGGGATAGAGACTGGCCGCCTTTTGGTCATGAAGGCGGCATGGGCCTTGGATCAAGGCAGCTTTGCCCGCAAGGAAGTCTCAATGGCCAAAATTCACGTCGCTAACTTGCTGCACAAAGCTGCCGACGTGGCAATCCAGATCAACGGCGCGCGCGGTTATTCCACCGACACGGTTCTAGAATGGATTTACCGCTACGCGCGACAGGCCCGGCTGGTCGACGGTGCGGACGAAGTCCATCAAATGATCTTGAACCGTCTTCTCGTTGACGAGGGCACTGATTTCTGGAAATGGCAGCCGTTAGAGAGCTGACGGTTCGCAAGAGAGGATGTTCACATGTTTTCTGATCCCCACTTGGCTCCGCGCCCGGCGAATTTCCAGCCTCTGTCCCCAATAGGCCTCCTGGAACGCACCATTGAGGTTGAAAACGTGCCGCACCAACATCCTGACGTGCTGCTCGGCGCAGTGGTCGGGGCGCCACATCCCAAATGGGGAGAGACCGCCTGCGCTTTTATTGAGGCAAAGGAAGACCGAAATTTGGATGCGAGTGCTATGGAGGTCTTCTGCCGCGAGCACTTGTCAGGCATCAGGCACCCGCGACGCTTCGTGTTCGGCGAGCTGCCTCGAACCGCCACCGGCAAGATCCAGAAATTCATACTGCGCGAGCGGGCCAAGGAGACCTCGGACAAATGAGCAACCTCGACCTTGTGTCTCTTGAGAAGTGGTTCGCGCAGAAATTTACAGAAGAAGCTGGCCTCCATGCGGAACCGATCATCGGCGGGCAATCGAATCCGACATGGTTCGTGACCTACGGCTCAAAGCGTTTGGTCCTGCGCAAAAAGCCGGCAGGCACCATCCTTCCCGGTGCGCATGCCGTTGAGCGTGAGTTTCGAGTGCTGCAGGCGCTGGCCGATACGGATGTACCTGTGCCCCAAGCGCTGTGGCTGGAAGAGGATCCCGATATTCTGGGAACGCCTTTCTACGTGATGGAAAGACTGGACGGTCGTGTCTTTTCGAATAGCAGCTTGCCAGGCTTGAACAAAGGCAATCGTCGCGAGATGTATCTGGATATGGCCCGCGCGCTTGCACACTTGCACGCTGTGCGACCTGATGAGGTAGGGCTCGGCGACTATGGCCGGCCGGGCAACTATTTCGAGCGGCAAATCGCCAGATGGTCCAAACAATACACCCAGTCGTCCGGCCCCCGCATTGCAGCGCTGGATCAACTGGTCGATTGGCTCCCGGCGAATCTTCCCGTTGATGACGGCGCCGTATCGATTGCTCATGGTGATTTCCGGCTGGGAAACATGATGTTCCACCCCACCGAGCCAAAGGTTATCGGCATCTTGGATTGGGAACTGTCCACCCTCGGCCACCCGCTTGCGGACTTGGGATTTTGCCTGATGCCTTGGCATACAGCGCCCGATGAGTACGGCGGCATCCTGGGAACCTCATGGCGCGAGGAAGGCATCCCAACGCCGGACGAATTTGTGGCTGAATATCATGCTCACGCCCGACCGACAGCTCCCCTACAGCCTTTTCATAAAACGTTCGCCCTCTTCCGTTTCGCCGTTATTTTTGTTGGAATCGGCGACAGAGCGCGCGCCGGAAATGCCGCCTCCGCCGAGGCAGACAATCTCGGCCCATTGGCCAACCGCTTCGCTTTGAGGGCTCTGGAGAACATTAAATGACGTCGCGCCAAACCATCCCTGAATGGTGCTCATGCCGCAACATCGAATGCACTCTGTCTCAAATAAACGCACCGATGATGATAGAGTTATATTTGAGATCGATCGCTGATCGCGGGATCTGACATCCATATGGTAAATATATATGGGCGGTAAATTTTGCGCCGACCTCCTCCAGTGTAAGGGCCGTTTTTTCAGCGTTGTGTTCTGACGACGGGTCTTTTCCGGCTCCTACGAGACCCAAGAGACGTTTAGCCTCAGTGCGGGCTTGTTGCGGTGTTAAAGGCCCGTGCTGACCAATTGTATAGCGGCGCGTCCGGCCCGCCCTGCCGTCCACTCGATATTGGACGAGATAAACACGTCTTCCTGTCGGCGTAACCTTCATCCCGAAACCGGACAACTCGCTATCCCAAAGATACGGAATTCACGCCTTCTCATATTTATCAACCAGTAATACTCTCTAAAAATTTATGTAAATTAGATTCAACTATTCATACAAAACGGGTCGCCCTGAAAACACTCAGCTATTCAATATACAAAATATAATCGTCCGTTATCGAATTATAAACCAAGAACGCAGATATTCGAGAGTCCAAAGCTATGTTGTGTACAGAGTATGAGAGTATCGAATGTTTATTGATCCGCCAAAGTCGAAACGATTTAAAAAATCCAGCGACCAAAAGTCTACGCTCCTTAGTCAGCTGAGATCGACCGCGTCATACCTGACATTTGAAACCGTTCGCGGCTGGCGGCGGAATTTAGAGCTCTCTAAAGCATCGCAAGGGAAGGTCGGTAACACCAGTTCACTCAAGAGGTCTGGCGACCTCGCTACGTCCAATCGGTCACCACACCAGCCATTGGACATGCTTGCTCTCGAGCAGCGTATTGTCTTTGACGGTGCTGCGGTTGTGACTGCTGATCAGATCGCTCATGATGTCGCAGAACAACACGCGGTTGATGCCCGGGCTGATACACCTGCAGAAACTAATGAAGCCGCGCCAGCGCCGCTCGATCTCGATGATCTGGCGCAAAACATTTCACCGGATAGCGAATCCACGCAAATTGCATTTGTGGACGGCTCTCTTCCCAATGTTAACGACATATTGGACGCCATCGATCCCTCTGTAGAAATAATTCTACTCGATCCGACCAAAGACGGCGTCGAGCAAATAGCCAGCGCGCTTAATGGCCGTGAAGGCATCGATGCCATACATATTTTGACTCATGGCAATCAGGGCGAACTTTTCCTGGGCAACACCGTGCTCAACGCTGAAAACATGCAGGGCGAATACGCCGATGAGCTCAGCGCTATCGGAAATGCTTTGACCGCGGAAGGCGATATTCTCATCTATGGTTGCGATTTCACCGGTGGCGAGGATGGTCTTCAGGCTGCAATCATTTTAGGCGGCATAACAGGCGCTGATATCGCAGGCTCAACCGATGACACAGGTAGTGCTGATCTTGGCGGCGATTGGGATCTCGAAACAAAAATTGGAACTGTTGAAACCGATATTGTGGAAGCGACCGCGTGGGAAGGCCTCCTGGCTCCCATTGCCATCACGGCAATTGACGGCACACCGACTAATGACGCATCAACGCTCGCCGCGAATATCGCCGGCGCTGGCGTAACTGTAACTGGCGGGACTGAGACATTTTCCGGTGTTAATGCCCAGGCCGGTACGTTCACAGGTGCCACAGGATACGCCAGTGAATGGCTTGGTTTTGACAGTGGCATTGTACTTTCTACCGGTGATGTTGCCGACACATCCGGACCAAACGCTGCCGGTAACACGACAACCAATCAAGGTGGCGCCGGTGATGCTGACCTCACTGCATTGGCCGGAAATACATCATTTGACGCGGCCGTTCTTGAATTTACATTCGTTCCAACCAGCAACATCGTGACCATGCAGTTCACCTTCGGTTCCGAGGAATATAACGAATATGTTTATTCAAGTTTCAATGATGCGGTTGGAGTCTGGGTAAATGGTGTGCACACCTCAGTCACGCCAACAGGCGCGCCCGTTGCCATTGACGCCATCAATCAGGCAGCGAATTTTAATCCCGCCAGCGGCAATCAGGCCAATGACGCAAATCCCGGAAATGGCGTCTTTGATTCGTCCAATCCATCCCTCTATGTCAATAATGCAGGGGGTGCCTATGACGTCGAGATGGACGGCTTCACCGTGACGCTCTCCTTCACCGCAAATGTCAATGTTGGTGTCGCAAATACAGTTAAACTCGGTGTTGCAGACATCGGAGACAGGTCATACGACTCATGGTTGTTTGTGCGCGAAAACAGTTTCCAGACCAACACTCTGGCCAACACGGACTTTGCGTCCACGACTACAGATACACCGGTTACGATAGATGCCCTCGCCAATGATTGGGACGCTGAAGGCGATACTCTTGTCATCACCCACATCACGGACCAACCGATCACGGCAGGGGGAGCCGCTGTCACACTGGCAACCGGTGCATCAGTTCAGCTGACCGTTGGTGGTGACTTGATCTACACGCCTGCATTGGGACAAAATGGTGTTGAGAACTTCGCATACACAATCAGTGACGGTACAGGATCGACCGCTGTCGGTTTTGTTTCCGTGCAAATTGGCCCCAACAGTCCTCCGGTCATTGACCTGAATGATGACGGAACAACCGCCGCTCGCGACTTTACCATCGGCTACACCGAAGGTGATGCACCTGTTGCGTTATCCGCCAATAATGCGTCTGTCAATGACGCCAATGACATCAGCTTTCCGTCTGTGGATGTCACACTTGGCGGCTTCCTGAGCGCTGGCGATGAAGTTGTGGCAATTGGCGGCACCGATTTCATCTATGGTACAGCGCAAACCAGCATTGTTCATATTGGCGGCGTCTCGGCGAATATCGTTTATGATGGCGTCAACGGTTTCACAATTACCAATGCGGCACCATCATCAGAAATTTTAGATGCTGACCTTGAAGCAATCATCCGCAGCTTCACATATGACCACAATGGTGGAGCCGTGACATCCGGCGCGCGAACACTCAGTTTCGAGGTTAGCGATGGAGACATAACAAGTAATATAGCCGTATCAACGATCAATGTAACCGGTACCAACAACGCGCCAACCGCCATCAATAACTCATATGGCGTCAATGAAGATGACGGTTCCGCCGTGATAGGCAATGCGCTCACCGATAATGACGGTGGTGTAGACAGTGATCCTGATGGCGATGCCCTGAGCGTTGTCGCCCAGACCGGTGTCGCAGGCTCAACCGGCGGATTGTTTGCGATCAATGCGGCAGG
>Ga0209633_10004011_pt1 | contig 13409 bp, 3 predicted proteins | sample Cruoilmetagenom1_FD_187290 | JGI IMG/M metagenome (GOLD analysis project Ga0209633, IMG submission 187290) | Oil polluted marine microbial communities from Coal Oil Point, Santa Barbara, California, USA - Sample 1 (SPAdes) (version 2) | ecosystem: Environmental > Aquatic > Marine > Oil seeps ... | reverse complement strand
GTAATTTCAAGTGTAAGCTGATCTGCTAAGTTATATTTTTCCAGAGTAACAAGAGCATCTAAAATCATTGCTTTATCTCTGAGTCCCGAACCATAAGTTCCAGAAAATTCTTCGTAATTTCTGGTCTCGAAAGTTGCGCCTTTTATAATTTTATCAACATTTTCAGGCATTCCAGTTAGTTTGTACGAAGCAGCCAGTAACCATTTTTGTGTATTATCCATTTCGCTTAACTTACTTTCTTTAAGCTGGTTCATTTCGCTAACAACAGGACTTCCTGCTAAAGCCAAAATATATACTCTATACACTCTATACATTACGTCACCATTGTTTCGGCGTGCTTGTTGCATAGTATAATTTAACCAATTTTCATATAAGTCTTCGGTAATATGATACCCTAATTTTTTTGCTTCAACCATAAAGTGACCGGCATAAAGAGTTCCCCATTCAGAAACATCATTGCCATAAGGCCAATAAGAAAATCCCCCTGAGAATTGTTGGAACGACCTATATCTTCTTAAACCATTATTAATTTGTCTATCTATATCTTCAGAAAAAGCTTCTGGGTATTGCATAAACTTCTTTAAATAAAGTTGTGGTAAAACTGCTGATGTAGTTTGTTCAATACATCCGTATGGATAGTGAATTAACCAACGCAATCTATGTGAGAAATTTATACTTGGAAAATTAGATATAGTTAAATTGGCATTGTTTGTTCCGTTTATACCTTGTTTTGGAATCTCAATTTTTATTGTTTTTCCTTTTTCAACACTTCCATCCTTCGCTCCATAAATACGTGCTGATGTTGGTCGAACCATAAGATCTACTTCGTATTTCGATTCATATTTTGCCGATTTAGCTACAATTACAACTTTCGATTGTCCTGCTTCTGCTTTTGCTTCTATAGTAAAGAAACAATCTTTGTCATTTGCTTTTGAAAAATTAAGTTGTTGTGTTTTTGAGCCAACTATTGACAACGGACCTTCTGTTGTAATACTCACATTCACCTTACCAATATTTTCTTCCATAGCAAATATGGTCGATGGAACCGTAAATTTTTCTCCTGGACCAATCACTCGCGGTAATGTACTAAGAATCATCAACTCCGATTTTACAGGAACAGTTTTATCTGCTCTTGCATAACTATTTCCTCGAGCACCAATAACCATAACTCTAACCGATCCCACATAATTTGGCATATCAAATTTTACAATAGCCTTACCGTCTGAATCAGTTTCGATTGGCCCTTTAAATAAACTTACTGGTTTAAATCGCTTTTTCCCTTTTTCAGGTTGTTGCTGCGATTCTCTATAATCCATATCTCCACCAATTGAGAAGGTTTTAAATATATCTCCTTTTAATGCCGAAATAACATGCGAAAACACATCGTAGGTAGTTACTTTCAGTCTGGTTTTCTTGAAAAAATGTTTCCATGGATTTGGTGTTCTGAATTGTGTAATGTCAAGAATTCCTTCATCAACAACAGCAATTGTAAATTGAGTCTTTTTGTGATCTTTCGTTTGTACTTCAACTTTAAAAGGCTCCGAAGGTCTAAACTGTTTGGCTGTTTTAATTTCAACTTTATGCTTGGTTTCTCTATCCTCAACTAATAACGGAAGAATACCAAACATTCTAATTGGGCGATCATTTATAGTTTGATCGTGTGGTTGAATTAACGAGATAGAAACATAAGCATTAGGAACCATTTCTTTCGTAATAGGAATACTAATATTCTCTTCTGTTTTTCCAGATAGCGTATACCATTCTTGATCAATTATCTCATTCTCTTTTTCGATAGTTAAAAGTACACTTCCTTTTGTTGGAGTTGGAAACTGAATTTTAGCTACATCGCCAACAAAATATTTATCTTTATCAGAATTCAGAACAAGAGTTCCTGCGTTCTTATCTCCCGATGCTATTCCACCATATGGATATGCATTTACAAAAATTCCTGACGAATGTCCTGATTCGGAAACGTCTGACAATTCAATAAAATAACTTCCTTTTTCAATAGGTAAAAACTTTATTATATTATGTGTATTTTTACTAATTAAAGTTCCTTCTTTTACAAGTGTTGTATTTCGGTCTGTTCTAAAACGCAACTTTCTAGAATCGTCATATTGATACCACCAATATTCAGCATTTCTATAAATCCTATATTTTAATGTTTTTCCGGCAACAGCATTTCCTTCAGTATCTACAATAATTGCAGGAATTTCAGTATCTGTTCCTGTTGCAACATAATAATATTTTAATGGTTGTAAACCCACATAATGCGAATAAGGTTCAACAGGTATGTTTACCCAATTAATATTAGGGCGTCCACCTTTTTCTAGAACTTTGGCTGTAAGTTTTATATTTAGTGCCGATGGAACACTATTAAATGCAGGAAGAGCCCATTCTATTTGTTTTAACCCATTCTCATCTAATTTACCTTTAAAAATATTTTTTTGTATTGATTTATAATCTAATGAAGGGTTCTTAAATACAAATTTTTCAAACTTTGAAAATCGTTTGTTTAGTTCCGTAACTTCAACATCAACTTCAGCTGCAAGATTAGAAGCCGGATTTCCAAATAAATAATCTGTTTGTAATTCGCATCTTAATACTTTATTATTCCATAAAATAGACTTTGATTCTGGATTTAATTTTACTTTAAGCTTATAAGGAACTATGGTTTCTATTTTAATTGTATGACTAAAATTTTTATTCCCTATTCGATAAGTAGCCCTCCAATTACCTGTAGGATCAGAGTCTTTTGTGTTGAATTTGAAATTATAAAATCCATCGGAGTTTTCTTTGTTAGTAATATTGTAAACCTTTTTACCTTGTGGATTATATAATTCCATTGTTAAAGGTCTATTCTCTGGGAATATTTCGTTTTGATGACGTGCAATAACCGAAATATTTATCTCATCACCAGGACGGTAAACTCCACGTTCGGTATATGTATATGCTTTTGTACCTTGTTTAAATTCATCAATTCCACCAATATCAAAACCAGAAATATTCCATTCCATCTCATTGTACTTAATAATACTTCGCTGTCCATCTTTTTCGGCTTCGATGTATGAACTATAGTAATTTCTTTCGTAATATAAGCGAGCTTTTCCTTCGCTATCTGTTGTTGCAGATGATAGGATAGGTTTGTAGGTATCGTAAAGTTTTTTCAGTTTTATTGAAACTCCACTTATGGGTTTAGCTGTATTAATATCAGTTGCAAAGACAAGATAATAATTGTCTGTTTTTTTACATGTTAAACCAATATTACTCATTAATACAGGTTTATATACTTGTCCAAATTCTTCGATGTATTTATATTTATCCTGATCAACATCTACTAACATATCTCGTGGATTGAAATTTAAGCGGATCAAATACAATCCTTTATCATTATTTTTAATAATACCTGTTAAATCAATTTCATGTAATAACCAAGAGTTTTCTTCATTCCCAATTTCGAATGTTTCGTTGTGAACGATTACACCAATTCTATTTATATAAGAACCTTCGAAACTTGTATGTCGATCTTTAATACTGCTTAGTTTTTCTGTTTTTACAAACTCATTCAGATTATCTCCATATACTTTTTTAACTTCGATATGAACTCTTTTTAGATTGCTAGTATAAAACTGAACTTTGTAATTATTATCTGATGGTAATATTATTCCGTCAGATGCAAATTCTAACTGTGGCTTTATGTCAGAAAAGCGAATTTTTTTAGAGTACTTTTCTGTTATTTCAGTTCCCCACCGACTCTTTACTCCCTGTTGCACAACAATATTATATTCGTTCCCATATTTGAAATTAGCATCTAAAATAACAGAATTCCCCAATCGCTGTATCTTTAAATCAGTTTTAGGAACTACAGTTATTAAACCATTTAAATTTTGTTCTGGGTCAAATTCATCAGAAAATTCAAGATATATTTTTGGAACTCGTCCTTCTTCGCTTTTAGTAATATTTACTACTTTCATTTGTTCCAAAGGAGTAATTTGAACTTCTGTTTCAAATGAATTTGATAAATCAAGCTTGTCTTTATCAATGGTTATTTTAAATGTTTTAGATTTATCTTCTCGCTGAAGGTCTTCACTTATAAAGGTATAAGTGTAATTATCATTTTCTGAAGTCCAATTAAGATCAATGTTTTTCGATCCTTTTTTAAAGGTGATAGCATCTTGCAATAATTCCAAACTTGTAATTTCTGTGAACGATATTTTTCCTCTATAATTTAGTATTTTGGGACTATTTCTGTTCTTTAATGCTAGTTCACCATTAAAATTGGCAATTTCTCTGCCATCAACAGTAAAATTAAACTTAAATAACTCTAGATTTTTTTCGTTTAACTCTTCCGATAGTTGATTTAAATTTACCTGAGCTTTAAAGTGTTGTCGTGTTTTTAAAGCTTTTCTCGGCTCAAACACCAATGTATTTGTATTTTTCCAATATGTTTTCCCTTTAATTGCTGGGGTGATGTCAAAAATATCCTTACCGAGATCCTTTTGGATTTGATCTTTAGAAATTACATCATTTACAAAACGAATTTCTATTTTATCATTAGCTTTAATATTGCCACTGGTAACATGACTTACAACTTTAGCAATTGCCTCGGAATAATTTACTTCTTGATTTTGCTCTTGTTCTACTTTCTTATTGTTACAAGCAAAAAATATTAAGCTTATAAATACGAGGTAAATACATAGATGTTTTTTCATTTCTCTAGTTTTTTAAATATGAATTGAAGATAATAAAAAAACTTTATTGTCAAGCTAATATATGTTATTCAAAATGAAAAAGCCACCTAAATTTAGGTGGCTTTATAAATATTTTGTTATGTTTTTTATGCTTCTAAAAGACTCTTATATGCAGCTGCATCTAAAAGTTCTTCTAATTCAGCTACATCTGTTATTTTAATTTTAATTAACCAACCGTCTCCATAAGGATCTTTATTTACAACTTCTGGAGATTCTTCAAGTTTATCATTAACTTCGATAACTTCTCCACCAATTGGCATAAACATATCTGAAACAGTTTTAACAGCTTCTATTGTTCCAAATACTTCTTCTTTTGCAAGTTTTTCGCCTTCAGTCTCAATTTCAATGAATACGATATCTCCAAGTTCGCCTTGAGCATAGTCTGTAATGCCAACATAAGCTTCATCACCTTCAACACGAATCCATTCGTGATCTTTTGTGTACTTTAAGTTTTCTGGAATGTTCATAATATTATTATTTTATATAAAATTTTATTTTTGAATAAATTCAAGCCAAAATTAATCAAATTTTATTAAAATTAACTATTCTGATAAAGTAAATCTAAGACTAAAACCTACATCGGTATTTGATATTCGATATGGACTTGTACCCACCAATGGATCTGTTATATTCTGATCGTAAAATAATCGAAATGTTAATCTGTTACTTAATAAATAATCCATTGACACACCAATTATGGTTACTCTTTGATCTGCAGATGGTGTTTCCAGATTTTCTTCTACTTTACGCAATATGGTCTGATTATCACGTATTTTAAGGTTCCCTCTGATGGTTAAGTCGCTTTTAAAATCTGTTTCTCCATCTCCGAAGCTAAATAGATATTCAAAATCATCGAATCGATAACCAATGCTAAAGCCCATTTCATCGCTATAAACTTCAGTAATTTGATTGTTCGCAAAACTTAAGCTTATACTCCTTGTTTTTTTCATCTCAAAACGAGTAGTAAGATTATTAATCCATGTCATATCAACATTAATAAGTGGACTAAAGCGCTCATCGATTGTAATACTACTCATATCGTTGTTTGGAACATAATTGAGCAATTCATCTTGCACTGTGGTATAACCATCAAGGCTATTTACAAAATCGGTATTGTTAATAAATGATCCAACATTATACGATGATCTGTACGCATGGCTAATATTAAATGACTTAAAGAGTTTTTTCATAAAAGGAATCTCTTTTAAACGATCGAATCGAATACTCCAGTTTGGAAGAGGTATTTTCTGAAAAATATCAAGTGGAACAGATTTTTCGCTATATATTCCATATGCAGCTAAAAAGGCTCCCGACATAACTTCTTGTGATGATTCTCCGTATCCTTCTGCATATCCATCAGAAACAGTATTATTATAATTCAAACCATTTACCTTTGCACGTTTATCACCTAAACGCTGCGAAATATCTGATCTATATCGTTTAAAGTCTTCGAATGCCTGAGAAAAATAATTATCGTCTTGTGAAATTCCTTCGAATGCCGTTCCAATTGTAATATAGGTCATTGAGAAATTCCCAGTTCTTGTGGTATTGTCTGGAATAGGATTAGATGGAGAATAATATTCATTAACATTCTCGGAATATGTTCGATTAGCTGTCAAATCAATCTTTAATCCTTTAAATGGTACTAAATTTATCCTGAAATTTAAATTCTGATTACTCGCCATCATAAATGGAGTATTCAGAGTAGTATCTTCAGTAAACCAATTATTATTAATTGCACTCGATGCAAAATTTCTGTCTTGCCAACCCAAAATAAATGGCCAGCCGGGTGCATTTACACCATCATATGATTCCATTCCAAGAAGGTTTGATTCTGGTAAATATCCTGCTAAACTTGAACCTTCGGTTTGAGTATACGAAGCCGAAACATTTTTAATCGACATTAATAACAATGCAGTATTTTCTGCAATAAAAATTAAAGGATTTTCTCGTTTTTCAACCTCACCCGTCACCGTGATCTGAGCATCATCTGTTTTTTCTAAAGATTTAAATTTCAATTTATTTTTAGAAATAATTTCCCATTCTCCTTTAATGTCTTTTCCTTTACTATCGACAAGCTTTACGGATAAAATAGTTTCGGTACCTAAGTTATGATTTATGGTTTTTGATCTATTCTCTCTAAACTTTAAACTTGCTCTTTGATATGTGACTGTTTCTTTTTTTATCCTACTTGCAGCCGGTTTAGCGTATTTACTATTAATTCTTTTTAGAAATCCAACTTTATTATACAAACTTTTCATGTTTGCTTGTGCATTTGCTTGTATAGTTGTTGAGTTTCTTACTGTATTTCCTAATAATGATTTTCCATTAATATCAATTGGTCCTGCATCCCAATTATATGTTGTATTATAGCTTGTATTTAAGCTAGTCCAATCGAGTAAAGGAATCTTATTAATAGGCACTCGATAACTTACTTTAATATTATGATTGTATTGTTTGTTTCGACCAAAATTTCTAACATTAGTCCAAACGGAATCTTTCCAAGTATTATAAGAACTTTTATGCCTGTCCACTTCTCCATAAGGCTCATCAATAATAGCAATGTTTGTGGCAGAAAAGTCTAGTTTAAGCGAACGCGAGAGATCCCATTTTAAATCGTAATATCTGTTCCATTTAAATTCTTTATTATAGTTTGGTTCTATAATATTTTCAGGATTATATATATTTCTGGTTTTTGTTGCTTGATATTTTCTAAAGACGTCTGTTCTGAACGAAAGACTCGACGGCATGTAATAAAAGTTAAAGTCTTTAATTAAAGAGAACACCTTTTTTCGTAACAATCCCTTTGCTTTTCTGAAAGGAACTACCGCTTTAGGTCTTGTATTATAAACATAATTAAATGCTCCTCGATAATTCTTTAGTACATCGTATTCTGTATTTACATTACGAGCAAATAACTCGTTATAGGAATAACTTAACGAGAAATTAGATAGATCGTAAAGTTTCGGTTTTTTACTTGTTTTGTTAACTTTTACATTTGTAAAGTTTATACTTTTTCGTCGCATATAATCTTGCGCCATTTCTTTTATTGAATCTCTTTCCGCTTTTGAATTTGCTTCATCTAAGGCTTCTTCAAGAAGTATATCAGGATCTAAAGGATTATATTCCGGATTAATAAATGATTCCGAATATCCTACATACATTGGTATACTTACTTTTGCTTTTTCAGGAAAGAATTTACCTAATTCTAAATTTGCAGAAACATCATAATCTATTACTTCTTCTTTACTTCTTTCGTTAACTTTTTTCTCAATGCTACCAAAACCTGGTGTACTAATACTTCCAGAAAGGTTTACAGTACCAAAATCTGCTAAACGAGTTGAAACTCTTCCTCGTGCAGCCCATCCACCATCTTCTTTAAAATCGGATAATCGAAGTTCATTAACCCAAATTTCTCCTGACTTTGCCATTCCATCATCGGAATTTGCATTATTTTGTTTACTAGGATTACGAATACCGATCATTAATGTAACTACATTACTAAGATTTGGATTTCCACGAACTGTAATTCTCTCTTTCTTATCATTATATACAGAATAAATTGAGCTATATGTAATAACCGAGTTAGCTGTCTGGATATCTTTATTTCGTGCTTTTTTAACTTCTTTTAAATCATTTAATATAATTTCTATATTATTTTCATTTGGCCATACATCTACATCACTTGTTTCACCTGGCTGTGTAACTTTTAAAGGAATTTCATATTCGTAATAATTATCTTTATAATCGGTTCCTAAACGAACAAATACTCGTAAATCATCATCATTTAATACTTTATCTTCCAAAGCATTTGCATGAACATACATCTTTAGCTTTTTATATTGACGCATATCCAGATTAATCGTTTTATAAGCAGATCTGGCATCACCATCATCAACATCCTTAACTTTTAATACCATTGATTGCTCGTTTAATTGTCGTAGTTGTGGATTTGTTGGATCAATTACCCGATCGACACCAGGAGGAAGTACATAATTATCGTTTTCCTCAATATTTACCGAAGAAATATCTAATGTGCCATTTGAATACTCAGGTGTTGCTAAATTTTCCTGTCCTTCCATTAACGACAACTCATACTTACGCCACTCACCACGAACGAGTTCTAATTTTGCAAAACGCAATATAATACTATCTTGAAATCCTTTTAGGAACATTCGCATAAATCGGATTGATTTAAAATCCTGAATTGCACCTACCACTTTATCAGGCTCTCGAATTGGAATTCGAAATTGATACCAATAAATTTCTGCATCTTTAGTTCCGTCAGGCAAATCAACATTATGTCCTGCAACTTTGTCAACAATATAATTCTGTCCAACTTCCATTTTTTCCGAAGAGAGATCTACTTCATATTGGAAATAGCTTTCTGTTTCACTCAAAGTTTTATCTCCATTAATATCCTCAGAATCTGGAGATCTAGTATAGGCTTTATCACCTGAGTTACCATCCAGACCATTGTACTTTTTATAACGTTGTAAAATACCTAATCTTGAATTATCGTAATCGCCTCCAGTGAAATAATGATAATTGTCGTTAGATGGGTCATTATTAATTTGTTCTTTTGCGTCTGCATTTGAAACAAGGACATCTACCGCATCAATATAATCTTTGAAAAATGTTTCTTCATCAGCATCCTTTAATCCATCTAAACCAATATCTTGTAATGGAATATTATTAAAAGATTCTACAGTATAATCGTTGCTTGGAACTCTACCCCAGGCTGTTGTATCTACATTTTCTACAGTTTCGGTATTTGGCAATCCATCTTCGAAAGCAATTCGAGAGTCTTTTAGGATGTCTTCAGAGATAGATCCCAAATTAAAATACAACTTTCCGTTAGTTGTTTTATTGGGTTCATAAACAAAAGGATCCATCAACCAAAACTCAATATAATTAACATTTGCAGCTTCAAAGTCTGAATTTGGTGTTTCTCGCATAATTCCTGCCCAACGAGATTCCGGATCGTTTAATTTACCATCGGAATTTAATCCTGCAGAAATATCTGTTAATGGATAGTTGTCATAATTATATGCTCCTCTTTCAGATGGATAATACGCTAAGTTTAATACTTGTAAAGCTGTAGGAACTGTTGTTTCTGATTCCTTATTTGGGAATATTTCTTTTTCATAAATCTCTCTGGCAAAATGATTTGATTGTTCATCATCATTTTCTTTAATATTACCTGGTGTTAAAGAATTATTTCTAAGAAATAATGGATCAATTTTATACCATGCTATTTTTGCTCTATTATATCCAGCAACTAAAGTGTCATTTTCATACGCTTCAGGAAAAAGATCTTCTTGTCCATACGGAGTACTTGCAAGAATCCACGAAAAGTTACTCTTTAAATCCATGGAAGTTTCACTTCCTTCAAAATCATCAATATAAGCATTTCCCTCTTTATCAATCGCACTAGAATGTCCCGGAATAAGCTGTGCAAATTCAGCATCAATTAAGATTGATGATTTTTCTTTTGTTTCAATTAAAGGAATTTTATCAACCAAAGATGTTAAAAATTGTGATTCTGTTTGATACGATGTATTTAAACCCCAAATTGTATTAGATATTGGTTCTTCTCCGATTGCTACTTTTTGTGTTAATGGCCTTTCTGTAAGGTTCATTACTGTAGCACCTATATTAAAGTTTTCGGAAAATTGGTAATTTAAATGTGTACCTAATAAGGTTTTGGTCTGAATACTATAGAGTGCATTACTTTCCAACGAAATTTGCAATGGAGTCCCAGATTCCAATAGACCTGCATCAATAATTTTAACTCTTCCTAAATTGTAATCTACTGTATACTCAACATTTTCGGTTAACTGTCTACCACCAGCCATAACCTTAACTGAACCTTGCGGAATATTAATAGCATTTAATGGTATCTCGGAACTAAGTGATGATCTATATTCTCCTTTTAATTTAAATTTATTTTTTTCGGCAACTAATCGAGCATAGGTAAGGGTAGTGTCGTAGAGTTCCTGAAATACATATTTATCCGCTATTGTTGTTTTACTGAATTGTTTTCTTAAATAACTCCCAAATGGCTCAAGAACAGGAAAAATTACACGTCCGTTTGAAGAATTAACAGTAACGCCTTCCATAAAATCGAACCGTCCATCTGGACCAGCATCAAGCTGCGAATTAAGCTTATCAAGATTTAGAACCTTTAACAATATCTTTTTATTTATTTTTCCCTCAGGAATATAATTTAGGGCATTACCGGTTTTATCATCCTGATACAGCACATCTAACACAAAATCCTGACTATTAACCTGGTATGCACCAATTGCATAAACGTTTTTCATCATTAAATCCCAAGTCGGAATACTAGGTGTTAGACTTGTTCCTTTTATCAATTTTGCTATAAGCATTTCATCAGAAACAATTCCATCTGTTGTAAAGTCCCCAACTTTATAGGTTCGCCCATCTAAAGTATATTCGTATGCTACTGCTAAGATTTCATCATTATTTAAAGCAAAATTTAAAGAAATATACCCTAGTCGATTATTTAAAGTATATTCATTTTGGCGCAATTTTCTGGCACTACCAATTTTTTCATAATCTTGCCCTGCTTGGAAATTTTCACCAGCCCAATTTGATTTAATAGTATTATTAATCTGGTTAAAATCTCTTCCAAAACCTTCAACACTATTATATAAAGAGTTTGTTTGATTGTCGGGATATAGCTTAAGATTTGTGGATGGTATTACTGCATTAGATGCAAAGTGATTATTTTCTGCTAAATCCAGTAAAGCGAGAATATTTCGATTTTCAGTATTATCGTTTACTTTATTTGTAACCCAAACTTCTATTTTGGTAATAGTAACAGAAGATCGTATTATAGGTAAATCTACTAATGCATCATCGTATATTTCTCTAAAATATTGCGATAAGAAAAAGTGTCGGTTTGCATCGTATTCATCGGCACGAATTTCGAAACGTTGAGTTTGCGCTCCTCCATTAACTTCAATAACCTTGGTTTCGCCCTTTTGTTGAGAAAAAACACCGGTAACGGTTAGTTTTCCGAATTGAAGTTCTGTTTTTATACCAAATAAACTTTGACTACCAGTTATTAAAGATCCTGGTAGAGGAAGGGCTACATTTCCAGCCTCTATTCTTTTAATTATTTCATCTTCTTTACCAACATATTCTAATTTTGTTTCGTTTTCAAAATCAAATGTGGCTTCTGTATCGTAACGTACTCCAAGTTTTATTTTATCGCCAATATTACCCGAAACATTCATAGTAATTTTTTCTTCGAAATCGAATGTTGTTGTTTTTCTCAAATTCTCAGAAATAGTTGGATTTTCGGTATTGTTGATATTTAATTTAAAAATCAACTCTGCCGAACCCATTGGTATAATGTTTATTGCATTTGAACCAAATATTTTATCAAAAGCTTGACCACCTAATCTAAGCCCAGGAAATAATCCTGTTTGAGTCAAGGCATCGCCACCTTGCGATTTAACTCTCCAATAATCTCTTAAGGATTGTTCAAACTGATAATCTTGATAGTCTTTAAGATTCATTCGTTGTGAGGGCCTATAATCAAATGATCCTATTTTCTTCGATAATATATATTCATTTGTATTTGGATCGTAAACGGTTGTGTCCTTAATATTCGATGGATTGCCTAAATGTAATGGAGATTCTTCTTTGTTTGTAGATATTACATTTTGTTCATCTTTAAAGGGATATCTTATAGTATCGGATACGGCAGTTTGTTGATACAACAAGGAATTTCTTGCTTGAACATTAAATGCCCAAAGGACACTTAATATAAAAATAAGTACCGTATATTTAATATAGCTTTTCAATTGCAAGGTTAATATTAATTACAATCTCTTAAGAGCTTCTTTTATAAGACCTTCTACACGAAGATCATTATTCTCTTTAAGAATATTATTAATAACTTTATCTACTTTATTTTTTGGGAAACCTAACATTCCTAATGCTGATAACGCTTCTTCTTTAATTGTATTGTCCAGTTTAAAAGTAATTCCGTCGGCACCTTCTACTTTTCCTAGTTTATCTTTTAAATCTACAACAATACGTTCGGCTGTTTTACCTCCAATACCTTTAATGCTTTTAAGCAGATTAATATCAGCACCAACAACCGCATTTTTTATTTCCATTGGTGATAATGACGAAAGCATTACTCTTGCTGTGTTTGCTCCAACTCCTGAAACCGATATAAGAAATGTAAAAATTTCTCGTTCGGTCTTATCAAAAAAACCAAAAAGCTGATGAGTATCCTCTCTAATCACTTCATATATATACAATAAAGCATTTGACTTATCAGATAATTGAGAATAGGTATGTAAAGATATATTTACAAAATATCCTATTCCATTATTTTCTAATACAATATAAGTTGGCGATAAATCTCGAATTTCCCCTTTTATAAATTCGTACATATAGAATTTTATATATAAAATGTTAAAAATACACAAAAATAAAGTATTGAGAAATTTAAGAAAATAATATTTTCATAATTATTAAATATTCTTACATATTTAAAATTATTGTATATTTGATATTATACTCTTTACTCATAAATCGTGAAAATTTTAAAACTTACAATAATAGTTTTTTTAGCATCTTGTTTTTACCAGCATGCTGTTGCTCAGATTCATA
>Ga0209633_10004010_pt1 | contig 13410 bp, 8 predicted proteins | sample Cruoilmetagenom1_FD_187290 | JGI IMG/M metagenome (GOLD analysis project Ga0209633, IMG submission 187290) | Oil polluted marine microbial communities from Coal Oil Point, Santa Barbara, California, USA - Sample 1 (SPAdes) (version 2) | ecosystem: Environmental > Aquatic > Marine > Oil seeps ... | reverse complement strand
AGCTAGGTATGATCGAATTGCAGATTTAAATTCTGAACTTTCAGCAACTTCTTCTTTTATGGCTCCTGAAATTTTGCAAATATCCGAAGACAAACTTTGGCAATTTGTTGAAGAAGAAGATGGATTGAAAATTTACAAACATCAGTTAGATAATTTACTTAGGACAAAATCTCATACCTTAACAACGAGGGAAGAAGAGCTAATGGCACTTGCATCACCAATTACTAGTGTGCCGTATTCAACATTTGGAATGTTTAACAATGCTGATATACAATTCCCCAAAGTTAAAGATGAAAACGGAGAAGAAATACAAATCTCGCATGGTCGTTATGGTGCAGCAATGTACTCAACAAATAGGGAATACAGAGAACGTGTTTACAAAGGATTGTACAAACCATTCAAAGAATATAAAAATACTCTAGTCACTTTATTTAATGGAAATATTAAAGCGTCTATTTTCAATGCTAAAGCAAGAAAGTATAATTCAACTAGAGATGCAGCTTTAAATCCAAATAATATTCCTTTGGAAGTTTATGATAATTTAGTAAAAACTGTAAACGCAAATTTTGAACCATTACAGCGATGGGCGGAGCTAAAAAGGAAAATTCTAAAAGTGGATTCGCTACATCCCTACGATGCATATGTTACATTATTCCCATCTGTAAAAAAAGAGTATACTTATGAGCAATCAGTAGAAATTTTATTGGAAGCATTAAAACCTCTTGGTGAAGATTATTTATCAAACCTAAAAATGGCTTTTGATAATAGATGGATTGACGTACACGAAACAAAAGGAAAGAGAAGTGGTGCATATTCTTCCGGAGTTTCTTACGGAACACATCCATATGTATTACTTAATTGGTCAGATCAGTTGAATGATGTTTTTACTTTTGCCCACGAGATGGGACATAATATGCATTCTTATTATACGGAAAAATATCAGCCGTATCCTTATGCTAATTACTCAATCTTTGTGGCTGAAGTTGCATCAACTGCAAATGAAGCTTTATTGCTTGATTATCTAATTGAGAATGCTGAAACAAAAGAAGAAAAATTAGCACTAATAGAAAATCAACTAAATAATATTACAACTACATTTTATCGTCAAACTCAGTTCGCAGAATTTGAACAATTAGTTCATGAAAAAACTGAAAATGGAGAAGCATTAACTCCCGATTTGCTTTGCCAACTTTGGGGAGAAATGTACCAAAGATATTGGGGTGAGGAAATGGTTGTTGATGAAGAAGAGACATTTGCATGGGCTCGTATTCCTCATTTTTATTATAACTTTTATGTTTATCAATATGCAACAAGTTATGCAGCTTCTCAAGAGTTAGTAGCTCAAATTAGGAGTGAAGGTCAACCTGCAATTGAAAGGGTTTTAGATTTTCTGAAAGCTGGTAGTTCAAAATATCCAATTGATGTCCTCAAAACTGCTGGAGTTGATATGACTTCGCCTAAGCCAATAATTGCTGTTGTAAATAAAATGAATGAATTGTTAGATACGATGGAAAGATTATTGGATGAGTGAAGAAATGTAGGGATCATGATTTAGTCTTTGGAAAATTACAGCCGTGTATTTATCATTTCGAAATGAGCTTGTTTTTTAGCGATTGAGAAATCTCTCTGCTATACTTGGAGTAAAAGATCTCTCACAAAAAACATGTTCGAGATGACAACTTTTTTATAATCTGATAACCACTTTACGTTTAGTATATAAGAATTGAGACAAAAAAGATTCATCTAACACTTAAGAATATTTTTAGTGAATCTCGCACTTTCCCCATTTGTGAGATTCACTAAAATAAATAATAACATTCTAATAGTATCAATTTAAATAAACAACATATAATCAAATTCTATTGATTTTTGTTTATTCAGCCAACCTTATATTAATATATTTTTTAAAACAACAAGAAGACAAAAGTCCTCTCCAAGAAGAATTTATTTACTTTTTGAAACTTACAATAGTTGTATTTCCCTGCATTAAATCAGTAATATCTAACTCTTTGTTATAAAAAAGTTTATAGTAATTAACTTATCAATTATACAAAGTGTTTACTATTACTTATGACAATCAAGGAATTTACAAATCAAAAAAAAATAAAAAAATAAAATTAATATTGTTACTTATAAATAATTTTTTCTATCTTAAGTGAAAGATTGTTTATTTTTATTATTATCAAGCAAATTAAAGTAATATAAGTCAATTGCTTAAGGAGATTAGTTAATGAATATTATAAAGGGTACACTTTACGGTAAAAAAGTAAAGCACCTATTGTCATCGGCTTCTCATAATTTAAATACCAAAAATTACTTCTCTGCAATTGAAGAATACACTCAAGTTATTGAAATTGATAAACGAAATACTGAGGCTTTTTATAAAAGAGCAATTGCCAATTTTGAGCTAGAAAGATTTGAACAATCAAGAGATGACTTCTACAGATTAGAAGAATTGAATCCCACTTATAATCCGTTAACAAATAGTTATTTATCAAAAATATATTTAAATCTACTTGAAACAAGCAAAGCTGCCTATTATGCTGAAAAATATTATGGAAGCAACATTGAAAATATGCAAGCTCAGTATTATTTGGCAAGGGTTAAGTATTATAATGGCGAATACAAATATGCGTTGGAGTTAACCGATAAATTATGTGAAAAATTCCCGGAAGATTTTAATATTAGATATTTTAGAAGTTTAATTTCTTATGCCGATAAAAAGTACATAAATGCTATTATAGATATTGATAAATCAATTGAAATTACACCAATAAATTGCTTTGCATTTAATTTGCGAGGTTTGATTAACATCGGATTGGAAAACTATAAAGAAGCATTGGAAGATTTTGAATATGCAATTAGATTAAATCCAAAAAAAGCTATCTATCATTTTAACCAAGCGAAAGTACAATTTAAAATTGGTGATTTGATTGGAGCAAAAGAGAGTTTGGGAAAAGCTACTGAATTGCAAATTGATAATGAAGCAGCTCATATACTAAAAGCTGAAATTAATATTATTAGTGAAAATTATCTAGACGCATTGGATGATTATAAAATTGTGCAAATGTTAAATCCAGAGAATATAAAAATTCTTGAAAGAAATGCAGAACTTAAAACTTATTTATTTGATTACGAAGGTGCAGATAGAGATTTAACAAAAGCAATTGAAATGAATGATCAATTGCCGGAACTTCATTTTAAGTTGGGACATTTGAACACTAAATTAGGGAACTATAATAAAGCTCTTGAAGAATTTGAGAAAACTTTATCTATCGATAATCAACATAAAGAAGCTTTATTACACAAAGGAATACTAGAGTTTTATAAGGAAAAGAACGAACAGTCTATTAAAACTTTCGATGAACTTTTAGCACTTGATCCAAATTTAACAAAGGTTTCGTTATATAAAGCCAAAGCAATGGCAAAATTAAATTTAGAAGCTGAAGTGCGTACAAATCTAAATTCAATTGATGAAAAATGCAGAGAAACTGAGTACTTTGTTTTTAATTCACAAATGAATTACAATTCAGGTAATTCTGAAGCTGCTGTTAAAAATATATCGAATGCAATAGAAATAGGTGAAGTTGATAACAGTGCAAAATTATTAAAAAATATAATTAAGTTTGAGTCTGGTTCTTTAGATGAAATGAAAAAATTAGATGATTCTTCTCTTGAAAATACACGTAACATTGATGCTTTGGTTTTGAAAGGACTTTTTAATTTTGATGATGAAAATTATGAAGAAGCAAAAGAAGATTTCAAAGCAATCATACATCATGATATTTCTAAAGAAGAACAATTAAAACCATTTATTGAATATGTTAATAGAGTTTTGAATTAACTAAGAAATCCTAAGTTCTAATTTGTTATAAAAGAAATGGAAACCTAAAAATTATTATTTCTAAATGAGCTTAGTTTTAGCGATTGAAAACTGAGCTTGCGAGCTCACCGCAGGTAAATCTTCAAACTTTATTTGTTCTACAAGATTTCTTTCATCACAGAAAGAATGTTAGAAATGACAAAATTATAGTATTTGAAAATAAAGTTTCTTTTTCAATACTTATTACAAGTCCAAAAATAACTTCCACCAAAAACGCTAACTACTTGTTATAAAATATTTTATGATATAACAATGTTTGTATTAAAGAAAAATCTTTCATATCTTTCAAAGCTTGATAAAAAGAAAAAATAATTAGCGGGTAAACTATGACCAAAGCCGACATTGTTGAGAAAGTTGCATCAGGAACGGGGCTAACAAAGTTAGAAACAGAAGCTATAATTGAAGGATTTCTTAACACAGTTATTCTATCGTTAAGAGATGGTGAAGGTATTGAAATTAGAGGCTTTGGAAGTTATAAAGTTAAAAAGAAAAATGCTCGCTATGCAAGAAATCCAAGAACTGGTGATAAAGTTTTTGTACCTGAACATTATGTGCCGACATTTAAGTTTTCTAAAGATTTTAAATCAGCTGTAGATAGAGGAATGAAAACAAAGGAATCTAAAGATTAATAATTAAATTCTCTTTGTTAAAAAATTATGAATAAAACGTCAGAAAAAAAAATAAGCGGTTTTCAATTTTCATATATAATAATTGCCCTAATTGGATTAGGCATTTTTTTATTATTTGCTGCGGGACTTTTTGATCCTCTACCAAAAGTAGTAAGTTCTGTTATGAACGAACAAACTATTGATGAAGTTCATTCGGGAAATAATCTAAACAAATTAGCAGAACTCAATAGATTAGAAGAGGAAGTAAAGAATAATCCGGGGAATTATGAAAGCCTGATATCATTAGCTCATCAGTTAAATGATGCAGGATTCTTTGAAAAAGCAATCGATAATTATGAAAAATATTTAGAGAAATTTCCGCGTGATGTTAATGTAATTGTTGATTATGGAGTTTGCCATTACGAATTGCAAAATTTTGATAAAGCTATTTCAGTATTGAAAAGTGCATTGCAAATTGAACCAAAACATCAAATTGCACATTTTAATTTAGGCATCATAAATTTTGCAAAGAAAGATTTAGAAACAGCAAGAAGTTGGTGGGAAAAAACAGTTGAAATTGATGCCCATTCCGATGTAGGACATAAAGCAAATGAATTATTAAATACACAATTAAGGAGCAAATAATGCCTTGTGGTAAAAAAAGAAAACGTCATAAAATGTCTACTCACAAAAGAAAAAAACGTTTAAGAAAAAATAGACATAAGAAAAAAGGTAAATAGTAAGTAGGTAGAAAATCTATCTGCTAAAACTAAAATGAATTTTCCAAAGCAGAATAACACTAATAGTTTTGTAATTGGTTTACGTAAATTTGTCATTTCGAAATGAACTAATTGTTTGAGCTAATGACTTAAACAATATCATTTTGAAGTGACAAATTTTTCTGTTTACAAGAACTAATTCATCGTTAGCAAAAATAGATTTATTATTTGTTGCAAGATAATTAGGATTGCCATCTTAGCTCAGTGGCTAGAGCAATTCACTCGTAATGAATAGGTCGGGGGTTCGACTCCCCCAGATGGCTCGTGATGAGTTCGAATATGAGTCAAAAACCAACTTTCCAACCTTCCATAGTTATCAATAATTTAAGTAATAACACCACAAAAATGATAAAGTGGTTATTAAAAAGGTTATTACTTTCTGACATCTATGTCCGATTAACAATATGCAAAGAACTTTGATTATTTTATTAGTTAATAAAACAGTTAATTATTCTTGTAACTTAATGTAATAAACTTGAACAGTCAAGACCTTAAATTCAATAGGCATAGGCTCTTGACGTATATCACTTCTATATTTTTAGTTAAATATTATATTCAATCAAATCTATTTCTTAAATAAACATTTTAATACTCTAGTTCTATTTCAACCCATTTGAGAGCCATATAACACGCTACAACTCATTGAATAGGTGAATGAATAGCAAACTATAGGTTAACCGATTTTATCTATAAATCCCTAATTGAGTAGTGATTTTAGTAAACTAGGTGATAATTTGATTATGAAATTCGATACATTACTATTTCATTTAGCAGATAGTAAAATTATTTTATGGAACTTATAAGATGTAAAAAGGCAATTCATATTTTCAAATTTATTGCTTTCAATTCAGAACAATGGATTCAATTACTATTCTGATCGTTTGTTTTAATTATAAATTATTTCTAATTTAAAGTATAAATTTATAGTCCAAACCAAGTTCTTCTCTTGAAGGATAAATGGAATCTATTTAATGATTTTACTCAAATCTCTTACTCCAAAACAATCCTTAAATAAAGCATACTTAAAACAAAAAGTTAATCGCTCAGAATTTGAGATCTTCAAAAAGAATTTATTCCATTTACTTAATATTATTGATGAAACCGAATCGGAAGAACATCTTAAGAATCAAGCTACCGAGTTTCTTAATGATACCTTTTATAAAAACAAATATTACATAAATACAAAAGACCGTAAAGATTTAGTTATTCATAATGAAGATAAATCTACTAGTAAGGTTGGAGTTTTGTTAGAAGCAAAAAGACCTAACAATACTTCAGAGATGATTACAAAAGCTGACTTTAATAAAAAAGCATTACAAGAACTTCTATTATATTATTTACGAGAAAGAGTTGATGAGAAGAATAACGATTTAAAACATTTAGTTATTACTAATACTTATGAATGGTTTATATTCGATGCCCAAATTTTTGAGGCTTTGTTTTATAAAAATTCAAAGTTGATAAAAGAATATGAACAATGGAAAAGCAACCAAAAGACTTCTACAAATAATGATTTGTTTTATAATGAAATTGCAAAGAAATATATTTCTCAATTAACTGAAATTACCTTTACTTACTTTGATCTTAGAGATTATGTAAAAGATAAAGAAAATCCTAAAGATGAAAAGAAACTAATCCCTTTATTTAAAATATTCTCTCCAATTTATTTATTAAAGCAACCGTTCACCAATGATAGTAATAGTTTAGATAAATCTTTTTACAATGAACTCTTACACATTATAGGACTGGAAGAAGTAAAGGTTAAAAATAAAAGACTAATTCAAAGAAAAGCGATTGCTAATAGAGAAGAAGCATCATTGCTTGAAAACACAATCAACTATATTCTTACTAGGAATATACTTTCAAGAATTGAAGGGATTCAAAGTTACGGTAAAGATGAAGATGAACGTGTTTTTAATTTTGCATTAGAACTTTGTATAATATGGATTAATAGAATATTATTTCTAAAGTTGTTAGAGGCTCAATTATATAGTTATCATGGTAAAGATAGTAATTATGAATTCTTAAATGAAAGCACAATAAATGATTTTGATGAACTGGACAAACTATTTTTTGAAGTTCTTGCTCAAAGAGTTAACGAAAGAACTGCATCTGTAAAAGAAAAGTTTAAATATATCCCATACCTTAATAGTTCTCTCTTTGAACCTAATAAACTAGAATCTGAATCTTTATTCATTTCAAATTTAGACGGCAGTAAAAATCTTTCTATTTATTCCTCAACCTCACTTAAAGATGAACTGGGAAAGAAACTAAAAGGAGAAAAACCAACTCTTAATTATCTTTTTGAGTTTCTTGATTCTTATGATTTTGCCTCTGAAGGAAAAGAAGAAATTCAAGAGAAGGATAAATCACTAATCAATGCTTCCGTATTGGGGTTAATATTTGAAAAGATAAATGGTTATAAAGATGGTTCGTTCTTTACTCCTGGTTATATAACAATGTACATGAGTAGAGAGACTGTAAGTAGAGCTATTGTTCAAAAATTTAATGATAAGTATAAATGGAAATGCGAAGACCTTTCCGACCTTAAAAACTATCTAGCTGACAAACGAAATAAAAAAGACATATTAGAAGCCAATGAAATAATTAATAGTCTTACAATATGCGACCCTGCAATTGGAAGTGGACATTTTCTAGTTTCAATTCTAAATGAAATAATAGCTATTAAATCTGAACTTGGTATTCTTGCAGATAATTCGGGTTTACGTCTTTCCGATTACGATGTGAAAGTTGAAAATGATGAACTAATAGTTACATATAATGAAGGTACAGAAATATTTGGCTATCATGTTATCAATGGTAAAGTTCATTCAGAAACTCAAAGAATTCAAAAAACCTTATTCCATGAGAAACAAAATATAATTGAAAATTCTTTATTCGGTGTTGATATAAATCCAAACTCTGTAAGAATTGCAAGATTGCGTTTGTGGATTGAACTATTAAAGAATACATACTACACGGAAGAAAGTAACTTTTTAGAACTTGAAACATTGCCGAATATAGACATTAATATTAAACAAGGAAATAGTTTAGTTAGTAGATTTCGTCTTGATATTGATATTAGGGAAATACTTAAATCTGTTAATTGGAAAATTACAGACTACAAAAACTTAGTAAATGAATACAAGAACGAAAGTAACAAGGAAAACAAAATTGCTATTAGGAAACTTATTGATGATATAAAAAATGGCTTTAGACTTCAAATTAAAGAGTTGACTCCTAAAAGGAAAAAACTTAACAATATGATTTTTAAGCTTCATAATACTTTCCAAACTGAGAGATTATTTGAGCTGACTGCAAAAGAGAAAAGTAAACTAAAAAAAGATGAAGAGAAATTACTCATCGACATTGACAAACTAAAACTAGACATTGAAAAAATTGAGGAAAGTGACTTATTCGAAGAAGCATTTGAATGGAGATTCGAGTTTCCAGAAATACTAGAATATGATGGAAATTTTCTAGGGTTTGATATAGTAATTGGCAATCCACCCTATTTTTCTCTTTCAAAAATCAAGGAGTATGCCCACTACTTCAAAAATTCAGAGTTTGCCACTTATGTTAAAGGAACTGATATTTATTGTTTGTTTTATGAAAGGGGAAATCAAATATTAAGACAGAATGGGTTACTAACTTACATAACATCGAATTCTTGGTTAAGGGTTATTTATGGGAAGGTACTTAGAGAATTTTTCAGTATAAACACAACACCCATACAATTATTAAATATTGAAGACGTTCAATTATTTGAAGAAGCAACGGTTGAATCAAATATTTTAACATTCAAAAAAGGGAAATCAAACTCATCATTTCTAGTTTGTAACTTATCTAACAATTATGTAAAAGAAACTTCCTTAAAAAAATATTTTGCGAAGAACTCATTTGTGTTCTCTGATTATGAATCTTCTGAATGGGTAATTGGTAATAGAGAAGAGTTAAATCTTAAACAAAAAATCGAATATCATTCAAAACCTTTGAAAGAGTTTAGAATAAAAATAAATTTTGGAATCAAAACTGGATATAATAAAGCATTTATTATAAATGAAGAAATAAAAGAGAAATTAATTAATGAAGATTCCAGTAATGCACAAATAGTTAAACCAATTCTCAGAGGAAGAGACCTTACAAAGTTCAACTATACATTTTCTAAGAATTGGATAATCTCAACTTTCCCAAGTTTGAATCTTAATATAAATGACTACCCTAAAATCAAAGAATATCTATTGAGTTATGGACAAAAAAGACTTGAACAAAGTGGAGAAAAAGGAAGTCGTAAAAAAACTTTTAATAATTGGTTTGAAACTCAAGATAGTATTGGTTACTGGAAAGAACTTAACAAACCCAAAATAGTTTGGGGTGAAATTTCAGACACACCCAAATTCGCTTATGATGAAAACAACTATTATGCAGAAGCAACTACATTTTTTATGACGGGAGAAAAATTAAAATTTCTTTTAGGAATACTTAATTCAAATGTTTCAGCGTGGTATTTTAATCAGATTTCTACTACAACTGGAATGGGTACAAACAGATGGAAGAAATATAAAATAGAATTACTACCAATAAAAAACTCAACTGAAGAACAAGAAAAAACTATTGTAAATAAAGTGAACCAAATTTTAGAACTAAAAAAACAAAACTCCAGCTCTACAAATATAGAATTAGAATTGGAACAATTGGTTTATGAGTTGTATGAATTGACAGAAGAGGAAATAAAATTAGTTGAAGAGATTTAAGTACTTGCAACTTTAGCTACAATTAAAAATAAGGTTTTAAGAAAATGAACGATAAATGTTTGATCTGCGGAAGTAATGCAAAAGAGCACTCTTCTCTCAATGATAAAATGATAATAGATTGTTCTAGATGTGGGAAGTATGAGATTACAAATAGAGGTTCAGCATATTTTATTAATCTTAAAAATAAATTGAATAATGCAAAGGTTAGTCATTGGGTAAGAAAAAACTTTAATGGAAAGAATAGAATTATTTTGGATGGGGATAAAATAAAAGAAATTATCTATGATTTTGAACTTCCAAGACCAAAAGAACAAGCAGATAATTTTATTTTAGGTCTAGGGCAAGACAACAACTCGTTAAGCAATTTGATGGAAGTTGACCTAAGTGTTTTTGCTTCGTTAATTGGTTCAATTGATTCGGATGATGCAAATTTTATTTTAGACCACTTAGAAGGAGTTGGCTTAGTTGAAACACAAGGAAGAAGTGGTGAATCATTTTTAGGAACCCTTACTTTTTTAGGTTGGCAACGTTATCATGAATTACTCCACGAATCGAAAGATAGTACAACTGTTTTTATGGCAATGAAATTTGGCAAAAAAGAAACTGATAATTTATATAAAAATGTACTTAAAGATGCTGTAAATAAAACCGGATTTGAATTACGAAAGTTAGATGATAATCCTAAAGCCGGCTTAATTGATGATAGATTAAGAGTAGAAATACGAAAAGCGAAATTCTTAATTTCAGATTTAACACATGAAAATCCTGGAGCATATTTTGAAGCTGGATTTGCAGAAGGTCTTGGCAAAAAAGTAATATATATCTGTGAGAAAAAAAAGTTTGAGAAAGACAAAACACATTTTGATACTAATCACAGCCTAACTCTTACTTGGGATTTAGAAAATCCTAAAGAATTTGAAGAACAATTAAAAGCAACAATAAGGACAACATTTCCAATAGAAGCAAAAATGGAAGATGGATAAAAATTTGGAGAGTCGTTGGATACAAATAAGTTAGAAGGAATTAAAAGTTTATATAAATTCAAAACCTTTGATGATAAATATTTCTATCAAGATTTGCTTAACAATATTTTGTACTTCCCTGTCCTTAGTCAACTGAACGACCCTTATACAATTACAAAACTCTTAAAGTTTCGATGTGAGAGTACACAATAATATACAACTTAGATAACCACTTAAGAATTAATTATAGGTAAACTTAAAGAAGACAATTTGTATTAAAACACAACAAATTTATTATTGAAAATTAAAGGATTATTCTTTAACTTTATACTATAACAATTACAAATAATTAGCAATAGCTCAGACAGAGTCTTAAAGCTGATGTGATTATTTGATTACCGCAATTCTAAATACTACACAAAAGATTACACTAAAATTCAAATTATTAAAATATATTTCAGTAAAAACGATAATGATATATACTCATGTTCTAAATACTGGAACTGAAGTTAAAAGTAATTTAGATGGATAAAATGCAATATTTGTTATAGGGAATTTTGATCTGATTAACGGTATTCAAAAAAAAATGTTTTATAAACATTTTTAATTAAATCACTTAGAGCAATTATTAATTATACTTATGGAATGTTATAACTAATGTTTTTCTTGATAACGTTCTAAAAGGCAGTTGAGATTATAGTACGCTTTGTTAAATAATTTATTAAAAGTTAATAAAGATCTAAAGTATTCATAATAAACAAGGAAGTAAAATGAAAAATTTATTTTTAGTTTTCTTTTTAATAATCATTGGTTGTCAACAGAATAATAGTACTCCTAGAAAAGTAAAATCACTTGAGGGAAAAAATGAGCAATCCAAAAAGAAAGAGGATATTTCTCAATTGTTGACAGGTGGTATTTATAGCAAAAACCAGATTAAAGATTGCTTTTTAGACTTTAAGTTCGGAGATTCAAAATCAGTAGTTTCATCAAAAACAAAAAAATATTTAAGAATAAAAAAATTAGCTAAGAAGCCTCCATATAGCGGTGCTCAATTTAAATCATTACTTTATAATTTCAAATTACGGGAATCTACTATATCATTTGCAGTTTTTTTTGAATTCACAAATAAAAATGAATTATACAAAGTAGTATTAGGAAATATAAGTTATCCTGGATATCCTGGAGGTATACTTAATGAGGAATTTGAAGAAATAGTTTCTGTTTATAAAGAAAAATACAAAACAAAATGGTATTTTGATAAATATCTCCGAAATAACTCTAACATGGTAAATTTTGAATTTTACAACCTTGAAGGGAATCGATATATCAGTATAAACCATTTCAGTAGTAATGTAAGTATCTCATATACAAATTTAACGTTAGAAGAAAATTTTAAAAAGGACAATTTAAATTCAAGTAAAAAAGATATTTAAATAATCTAATAAATTTAAGAAAAATTCACTACTTCTTAAAAACAACAATCTTATTACATTGCATTATAATTAGTAATGTTATATTTTTAATCTAGGTCATGGAAACAATAGGTAACATAGAGATAAGAATTACTGGTAGAAAAGGTAATTTAGAGTTAAAACCAGAAAATTTCGATATAAAAGAAATACGTACTGTTATTGATCATGCAGAAAAATTATTATTTCCAAATGAGAAAAAACGACCTCTAATTTCTTATAATCTCGAAGAGGGTTCTGTACGTCATATTTTTAAGACAAGTATGCAAGCCATTATTGGATTTAATGCTATTCTTGCTCAAGTTCAATCTTCAAATAACATAGACTTTCTAGAGATCAATACATCAAAAGCAATTGAAACTTTTCAAGAAATGGCAATTAGCAAGGACTATTCTTTTGAAATAAAAACTTCAATAGAAAACTCCAATATTTTAAGTGTTAATACAAATACATCTTTCAAAAGATCGGATGAATATTGGATGGATGCAGAATTCTACTTTTATGGAAAGATTACAAACGCTGGTGGAAAACAAAAAGCAAACATTCACTTAAATACTGAGGATCTTGGAACTCTAATAATTACTACACCAAAGACATTTTTAGCAGACTCTGAAGAAAACATCTTATACAAATTATTTGGTATTAGGGCAATTGGAAAGCAACATTCAATTTCTGGTGAAATAGATTCAAGTAGCCTTGCATTTCTAGAACTAATAGACCATAATAATAAGTATGATGAGAACTACTTAAATCTATTAAGGACAAAAGCAAAAGGATGGCTTAAAAATATTTCTCCAGAAGAATGGTTAAAGGATCACAGAGGATATAATGTCTGATGCTATTTTATTTGATACTAGTTTTTTTCTTAGATTTCTGAATGATGAAGACCCTCTATTCTCAAACGCAGATAACTATTTTAAATATTTTCTAGGTAAAGACTTCGAATTGTTTATTT
>Ga0209633_10004009_pt1 | contig 13414 bp, 12 predicted proteins | sample Cruoilmetagenom1_FD_187290 | JGI IMG/M metagenome (GOLD analysis project Ga0209633, IMG submission 187290) | Oil polluted marine microbial communities from Coal Oil Point, Santa Barbara, California, USA - Sample 1 (SPAdes) (version 2) | ecosystem: Environmental > Aquatic > Marine > Oil seeps ... | reverse complement strand
TCCCCTACGGACTACAAAAAAGAATGTTAATTCGTGAATTTGTTTATTCGTCGAAAGGTTTAGAATGAAGCAAACGATTTAACGAATAGACATATAAACATATAAAAAGTAATAAAATGGCAAATCATAAGTCGGCATTAAAAAGAATAAGAAGCAACGATACGAAGCGCTTAAGAAACAAATTTCAGCATAAAACTACAAGAAATGCAATTAAAGAATTGCGTTCAGCTGAAAAGAAGAAGGATGCTGAAAAGCAATTACCAGTAGTTGCAGCTATGATTGATAAATTGGCAAAGAATAATATCATTCATAAAAACAAAGCATCAAACTTAAAATCTAAGTTAACAAAATTTGTAACGGCTCTTTAATTTAGAGACAAAATATAAATACTGAAAAGACAGCCTTGTGCTGTCTTTTTTGTTTTATACTTGTTTGTAAACTGGTTTTATCATAAATAATTACCATTCATAAGTTTTATCAGCATCTAGCCTAATAAAAATAAAAAGTAAAATGGTAAACCCCCATAATGAAGAACCTCCATAGCTAAAAAATGGTAAGGGGATTCCAATTGTAGGGAGTAATCCTATAACCATACCTATATTTATCATAAAGTGGAAAAAAAAGATAGCGGCTACCGAGTATCCAAAAACTCTACTAAAGGTCGATTTTTGCCGTTCTGCAATTTGAATAAGACGTAACAAAAAGGCGGTAAAAATAATAATAACAGCACTACTTCCTAAAAAGCCCCATTCTTCTCCAATGGTGCTAAAAATATAATCTGTAGGCTGTTCAGGTACAAAATTACCTTGCGTTCTGTCTCCTTCTAAAAAACCTTTACCCGAAAAACCACCAGAACCGATAGTTAGCATTGATTGATTTGTATTATAGCCTATTCCTTTAGTATCAGTAGTTTTTCCCAATAAGATACTAAACCTGTCTCTATGTCTTTGTTCAAAAACATTATTAAATACATAATCTACACTAAAAATAAATAGCCCAAAGATAAAATACAGCGCCAATATTTTATACCATTCTCTTTTGTATGGAAATTTTTTAAAATTTATAATATAGACAAATAAAAGGGTTAAAATACCATAGATTATAAGAATAGATACTGTAAATCCAACATATAAAGTAATCACAAATAATAGAATAGCTATAAAGCCTATTATTAAATAATATGCAGGTAAACCTTCCCTATATAAGACAACAAGTAGAGAAAAGTATATCAGTGCTGATCCAGCATCTGGTTGTAATATTATAAGTATCGCAGGGATTAAGATGATTAGAAAGGCGCTCAGTTGTGATTTTAAATTACCGAGATCTCTAGAGGGTTCATTAATAAAATTGGCCAATGCTAATACTGTAGCTGCTTTAGCAAATTCAGATGGTTGAAGACTAAAACCTCCAAAATTGTACCAAGAAGTTGCTCCATTAATATTAGACCCAAATAAGAACAATCCTACTAAAAATAACATTGCTATAATATAAAAAATACCAGATAAACGCTCGTAAAATTTAGAGTCAATAGAAATAATAACAATTATGAGCACAAAACTTAGTGCAATCCATTGTAATTGTTTGCCATAAAGAGTAGAAAAATCCAATATTTCATTGTTACTTTCTGTAACTGAAGCTGCATAAATATTGATCCATCCAAAAAATACTAGTACTAAAAAAAATAGGACTAGTATCCAGTCTATACCTGCAAATATGTTAGTCTTCCTTTTGCGCAAGTTGTTGTAATGTTAATAGTTGTGTGTCGTATTCATCTTGCAGACTTCCTTCAAGCATCCGTTGTTCTAACCAAGGTCTATTAGTAGAACCATTTAAATATTTTTCTATCATTAAAGTAGCTATTGGGCCTGCCCATCTTGCACCCCAATATCCATTTTCAACATATACAGCAATAGCAATTTTAGGATTATCTTTAGGGGCGAAGGCAATAAAAACTGAATGATCTGTAAATTGAACTCTTTGTCCGTTTACACTGGTAAAATTTTCAGCAGTACCAGTTTTACCACAAATTTCTATTCCTTTAACTTTTGAACTATAAGCAGTACCCTTTTCAAAAACATTAAACATACCTTCAATTACAGGTTCAAAATATTCAGGGTCAATAGACGTTCTTTTAGGTTTTGTAAACCTTTCAATTTGAATGGGTTTATTATCTATTTTTTTTATAATATGTGGTGTAAAGTAAAAGCCTCTATTTGCAATTGCTGCTGTCATGTTAGCTAATTGAATAGGTGTTGCCAGGACTTCACCTTGACCTATTGAATTTGAAATAGTTGTAGATGCGCGCCATCCTCCATTAGGATAATAGCGATTATAAAAGGCTGCATCTGGCACTAATCCTCTGGTACCGGTAAATAAATCATTTTTTAAGAGATTTCCTAAGCCAAAACTCTTTACATGGTTACTCCATGCATCCATACCGTCTGAAGGTGTAGGATATTTTTCAATTGTTTTTTTATAAACATTAGCAAAATATGTATTACACGATTTATGAATGCCTCTATCTAATTTTACAGGTGAACCATAAATACCACAATGACATTTCATAAATGCTTTTGGTCCTCTTCCATATTTAAATCCACCATTACAAAAGAAATAACTATCAGGAAAAATAACACCTTCTTGTAAGCCAATTAACGCATTGACAATTTTGAAAGGTGATCCTGGAGGGTATTGGGCTAACAATCCTCTATCATATAGTGGTTTGTTGTAATCATCGTAGTATAATTTAGTAAAGTTTTTTGAACGCTCTCTGCCCACCATTAAGTTGGGGTTATAGGTTGGTGTTGATATTAACGAAAGTATTTCGCCAGTAGCAGGTTCAATAACAACTATTCCACCTCTTTTATTAACCATTAAAGCCTCTCCGTATTGTTGCAATTTGCTGTCTAGTGTTAAGGTAATATCTTTACCTGTAATTGCCAAAGTATCATAATTACCATTTTTATAAGGCCCAATTTCTTTATTAAATCTATTTCTTTGTATAAATTTTACTCCTTTTACACCTCTTAAAATATTTTCATAATTATTTTCAACTCCTTTAATACCAATTAATTCTCCTTGTTGGTAATAGCTATTTTTTTTGATCTGCTCATTATTTACTTCTCCAATATATCCCAATACGTTAGGGGCTGAATTGATCGGATATTCTCTCAAAGAACGTTTTTGTATATAAAACCCTTTGAACTTATGCATTTTCTCTTGCAAATAAGCATAATTATCTTTTGATAATTGCGCAACAAAAACAGAAGGTAATCGTGGAGAATAATTTTTTGCTCTCTTAAATTCTTTTACAAATTTTTCTTTTGAAATCTTTAATAAGTTGCAAAATTCTAAGGTGTCTAGTGGCTTAACATCTCTTGGAATAACCATAATATCATATGACGGCTGATTGGCAACCAGTAAAACATCATTTCGATCATAAACAAAGCCTCTGTCGGGATAATCATATTTTATTGCAACAGCAGAATTATGAAAAGGTGATGGCTTATATTTTGTAGCAATAACTTGTAAATAAAACAGCCTGAATATAAATAGAATGCCAATCAATATTATTGAAAAGTATGCAATGTATTTTCTTTCCATCTTAGTTGCCTTTATCCATTATTAATAAACTGAAAATTAACAAAATAATTGTAAAAAAGCTTGTTAAAAAAGTTCTAAAAAAAATAGTCACTATAGCATTGAATTTAAAATATTCTAAGCTAAATATTATAAAATGGTGAGAAAAAGTTAAGATGGCTATAAAACTGAGTAACCTTAAAAAAGGTAATTTAATGATTTTAAATACTGGGAAATCAATCTCAGGTTTTCTTAATAACCCTTTCAATAATGGTAATCTTATATAACCAATAAATAATGTGGCTGCAGCATTTGTCCCACCTGAATCAGCAAAAAAATCTATACAAAGGCCAAGTAAAAAACTCAAAAATAAAAATAATCCTCTATCTCTTTTTAATGGATAAATTACAATAAATAGGATGTATAATAATGGATTGATATACCCTCTAAACAGTACGTTATTTAATACAATAACTTGAATTAAAATTAAAGCGATAAATAAAATGATATATTTTATGACATCATTCATTAGTTATGGTTTCTTCTAAAGTAATTATTTCTTTTTTGTCAAAATTTGTTATAATATTTACTGGGCCTATCGCACTCATGTCATTGAATAATTTAATATTGATACTTTGGTAAACATTGTTTTCTCTATAAAAATTCAAAACAGTTCCTACCTGAATCCCTTCAGGAAATATTGTAGACCTTCCACCTGTGGTAATTGTGTCACCATTTTTTATATTAGCGGTTATTGGTAAATCTATCAATTGTAGAATATTATAATCATTTCCATCCCATTCTAACGTGCCAAAATGAAAACTGTTTTTAAGTTTAACATTGATCTTAGAATTTCCATTAATAATAGATAAAACAGTTGCATAATTTTTTGAAACAGTATTGGTTATGCCTATAACGCCTTTACTGTTCACAACACCTTGGTCTGGTTTAATGCCTACTTTTGAACCCTTATCTATCGTTAAAAAGTTATATTTTCTGTGATATTGATTGTTAATTACTTTCGCAAGTGTATAGCTGAATTTTTGAGAATATTTTAAGGTATCAATAAGTTGAATTGATTGAATAGTGCTATCCTTCGTTTGTTGAGATAACATATTCTTAAGTCGAATATTTTCTTCAAGTAACTGTTCATTAAATACTTTGAGTTTAGTATATTCTTTAAAAGAATTTATCCTTTTGTGTATACCGCCAGTAATATAGTTTGCCGAATTTACAAATTTACTTTTATGGTAAGAGTGACTTTGAAAGGTTAATGAAACAGCGATCAATTCTAATAATAAAAAGAATAAAAAGTATTTATACTTTATTATAAAATTAACAATTTGCTGCATATGTTTATTCTCGCATTAACTATTTCATCAATACAATTTGATATTTTTCTATATCTTTAAGAGCGATACCTGTTCCTCTTACTACAGCTCTTAAAGGATCTTCAGCAACATAAACCGGTAGGTCGGTTTTACGCGAAAGACGCTTGTCTAATCCTCTTAACATTGAACCGCCACCAGCTAAGTAAATACCGGTATTATAAATATCAGAAGCTAATTCTGGAGGGGTTTGAGATAATGTCTCCATAACGGCATCTTCAATTCTTAAAATAGATTTATCTAAAGCCTTAGCTATTTCTCTGTACGATATTTTAATTTGTTTTGGTTTCCCACTTAGTAGATCTCGACCTTGTACTAAAATATCTTCCGGTGGTGTTGTTATATCTTCTGTTGCTGCGCCTACATCTATCTTAATTTTTTCTGCGGTAGCTTCACCAACATATAAATTATGTTGAGTCCGCATATAGTATGCAATGTCATTTGTAAATACATCACCTGCCACTTTTATTGATTTATCACAAACAATTCCGCCTAATGCAATAACTGCAATCTCCGTTGTACCTCCACCAATATCAATTATCATATTTCCTTTTGGTTGCATAATATCAATACCTATACCAATAGAAGCGGCCATTGGTTCATGAATTAAATATATTTCTTTCGCATTCATATGCTCTGCAGAATCTCTAACTGCACGTTTTTCAACTTCGGTAATGCCAGATGGGATACAGATGACCATACGTAAAGAAGGAGGGAAGAAAAAACGTTTTTTTATCGAAGGAATTTGTTTGATAAACTCCCTTATCATTTGTTCTGATGCTTCGAAATCTGCAATTACTCCATCCTTAAGTGGGCGAATAGTTTTGATATTCTCATGCGTTTTACCTTGCATAAGATTTGCTTTTTTCCCAATGGCTATAATTTTACCCGTAGTTCTGTCTTTTGCAACAATTGATGGACTGTCAATTACAACTTTACCATCATGAATGATCAGTGTATTTGCCGTACCAAGATCAATAGCGACGTCCTCGGTCATGAAGTCGAAAAATCCCATAGAGTTATTTAATTAGAGTTAGGTGTATTTTACAAATGTGCAAAGTTAGTAAATTTAAAGGAATCATAAGAGATTCCTTTAAATCATTATTAGTGTATAATATAAAGTGTCTTTAGTGCTTAAAATGTCGTGTCCCGGTAAACACCATTGACATTTCACTGTTGTCACAATAGTCTATAGATAATTGATCCTTAATTGATCCTCCGGGTTGTATCACAGCATTGATTCCCGCATTGTTTGCAATTTCAACACAATCGGGAAAAGGAAAGAAAGCATCACTTGCCATTACTGCATTTGTAAGGTCAAAATTAAAATGAGTTGCTTTTACAATTGCTTGATTTAAAGCATCTACACGTGAGGTTTGCCCGGTACCACTTGCAAAAAGTTGTTTGTTTTTTGCCAAAACGATAGTGTTAGATTTTGTGTGTTTACAAATTTTAGAAGCAAAAATTAAGTCTTCTATTTCATCTTTACTTGGTGATTTAATAGTTTTTGTTTCTAATCCCTTAGCACTATCAGTTTTACTATCTCTATCCTGCACCAAAGTGCCATTTAAACAACTTCTAACAATAGTTTTCGGCAATTCAACTTCTTTTAAAATTAAAATAATTCGATTCTTTTTGCCTTTTAAAATTTCCAAAGCCCCTTCATTATAAGAAGGAGCAATAACAACTTCACAGAATAATTTATGAATTTCGTTAGCAGTAGCAACATCAATTTCAGAATTTGAAATTAAAACGCCTCCAAAAGCCGAAACCGGATCGCCGGCCAAAGCATCATTATACGCTTGAAGCAATGTGTCACGTTCTGCCAATCCACAAGCATTGTTATGTTTTAAAATGGCAAAAGTTGGGCCTGAATTTTTAGGATTGAATTCATTTATTAAGTTTACAGCAGCATCAACATCTAATAAATTATTATAGCTCAATTCCTTTCCGTGAAGTTTGGAAAACATGTCGTCAAAATTTCCGAAATAAAATCCTTTTTGATGTGGATTTTCGCCATAACGTAGCACTTTTCCATTAGTTTCGCTAATTTTTAAAGCGGCTTCATCGTGATTCTTGTTGAAGTAATTAAAAATAGAAGTATCATAATGAGATGAAATATTGAATGATTTTGCAGCGAAATTTTTACGTTGGTCTAAAGTAGTTTCACCATTTTGTGTTGATATGATTTCTAAAAATTCATTGTATTGTTCCATTGAAGAAACACAAACAACATCTTTAAAATTCTTAGCAGCAGCCCTGATTAGTGAAATTCCACCAATATCAATTTTTTCAATGATATCTTGTTCAGAAGCACCCGAAGCTACGGTTTTTTCAAAAGGATATAGATCAACAATTACAATATCAATTTCCGGTATAGCATATTCCTTAAGTTGTGAAACGTCGTTATCGTTTTCACGTCTTGATAATATGCCACCAAATACTTTAGGATGCAATGTTTTTACTCTTCCGCCAAGAATTGAAGGATATGATGTTAAATCTTCAACCGGCACAACAGAAATTCCTAATTCTGAAATAAACTTTTCGGTACCACCCGTAGAATATATGGTAATACCTAAGGCATCTAACTTTTTAGCGATTGGCGCTAATCCATCTTTGTGAAATACTGAAATTAATGCGGATGTTGCTTTTTTTTGCTTGCTCATTTGTCGTGGTGTATAGTTTGCCAAAACTACTAAAAGACGCTAATTTAATCACCAAAGACAAGGGTAGAAATAATGAACAATTTATTAACAGTTATCTAATAAACGTCTATGGTAATTAATTTGTCCTAAATGATAATTTAAATGTCCGTAAAGATGGATCAAGAAATATTCAGTTGTCATTGGTTTTCCAAAAACTTCAATCGGATACAGATTGGCCAAATCTTCTTGACTTAGTGATGAAAGCACTTGATCTATAGCGATCTTTAACGTATTTATCTGATCAATAATTAACTTACGCGGAATGTCTTTGTCATTAAATTCATTATTGCGTTGTCTGATATAACCCGAATTGCCCAAAGTAGCCCCAATAAAATGGTTAAGATTTCCAACAAGATGTATGGTTAAATTTCCGCCACTATTTTTAATGTCATTTTCTATTTTCCAAAAAATAGTGTCATCTGAATACGCTGAAATTTCATCTTTTAATCTATTTAGTTCTCTTTTATAAAGTATAATTAATGATGTTGTCATAACTTGAAATTTAAATAATGGTTAATAGCCCTAATTTAGCAACTTCCTGGCAAACAAACTCCAATAAAAGAGTATCTTCTTCAGTAAACGGATTTAAAGCATGCGAATCAATATCTATTTGCCCAATGTTTTCACCATTAACAAAAATGGGAATTACAATTTCACTCTTTACATTAATGCCACATGAGATATAGTTTTGCTGTTCTGATACATCCTGCACCACAAAATTCTGATTACTCAAAGCTACTTGTCCACAAATACCCTTACCAAAAGGGATGATTATGTGTTCAGTAGGTTCGCCCGAAAACTGCGCTAATTTTAGCTCTTGCTTAATTCCATTTTTAAAATAAAAACCAACCCAATCATAATAATCTATCTCTAATTTTAAGAAATCACAGATGGTTTGCAATTTGTTTTCCAACGTTGTGTTGTTACTTATTATGTTAATAATTTTATTTTTATAAAGAGTTATGTCCATCGTAATCAATTAAATTTGACCTATTAATATTTTGTCGCACAAAGCTAAACTACTTTCATTTGAAGAAAAGAAAAATTATCATTAACTTTTTACTTAAGTTTTTTATAACTTATTTTTTGCTGCTAGGAGTCTATTCAATATTTTTAAAACAAACGCAACAGAAAGGTGATGTTTTTTCTTGCGATCCAATGACAAAAACAGTGGCTTATCAGACTGATGAGCTGGCTAAGTTTCTGGGGTATAATACCTATACTGGTCAGCATGAGTCTGAATTATCGATGAAATTTTTTGTTGGAGATGTACATGCTTCAAACATCATTGAAGGTTGTAATTCAATAAGTATTTTAATTCTGTTTTTAACTTTTATCATCGCTTTTTCAGGAAGTTTAAAAGCAACGATTATATTCGGTATTGTCGGAAGTTTGATCATTTATGTAGTCAATTTATTTAGGATATTAGTTTTGAGTATGCTCATGTATAAATACCCTGAATATCAATATTTTTTACATAATTTATTATTTCCCGGAATTATTTATGGCACTACTTTTATTTTATGGATTATTTGGGTAAATAAATTTTCTAACCTAAAATCGCAAAAGAAATGAATAGGTGGGTTAGAATTGGTATAATAGGTATTTTGGTTATTTTATTGATGTTGGTAAGATCTTATGGTGATCGGTTTTTTTATGATCCGTTTATCAGCTATTTTGAGCATGATTATTTACATAATAATATTCCGGGATTTGGCACATTAAAACTATTCTTTCATATTTTTTTACGTTATGCCACAAATGCCATTATATCATTAATCATTATTTATGTAGCTTTTCAGAATAGAGAGTTCGTAAAATTTTCTATCAGGTTTTATATTGTAGCTTTTATTGTCTTGGCAATTGTATATTATGCTTTGCTAAGAACAGGTATGAATAATGGTTATTTATTTACCTTTTATGTACGTCGTTTTTTAATTCATCCTGTATTTGTATTGATTTTATTACCGGCATTTTATTATCAAAAAATGTTAGTTAAACAAGAAATGTCAAAATAAAATGTGTTAATTACCGTTATATCAGCGAACTAATTGTTGTTTTGTCTTTGATGTTTTTCAAAAATTAACATTAATTTTTGAGTTGATAGCTCCAAATTAACTAATTTTGGTTCGAAATGAAAGAGGTACTTCATAAAATATCATCTATATTAATGGCACTTTTGGTGCTGTTTTCATCGTTTTCTTTTACGGTACATAAGCATATATGTGGTGGTGAAGTAGCCGATGTTTCTTATATTCTTCAAGCTGATTCTTGTGGTATGGAAATGAATGATTGTGCAAATGACAATTCTTCACAACAAACATTTGAAAAAGAACCTTGTTGTAATGATGTCTCTGAAGTTATAGAAGGCAATCAGAATGAACAACAAGCATTACAAAGCTTAGAATTACAGCAATTGCAATTTATTGCATTATTTGTTGATACATATATTAATCTTTTCGAAGAAGCTAATACAGCTACTCTTAATAAAGAGTATTCTCCACCCATTGTCGTCAAGGACATCTACAAACTTGATGAAATATATTTAATTTGATTTTTTCGTTTTAGTCACTACGAGGAGTTTTATTTTTTTAAATAAAACGACGTGGTAGTCTGTCAATTCTTTTGCATTTAACTTTTAGTTATTTTTTAAAAGATTGCTTCGCCTACTATTCACTTTGTGAATCTCCACTCGCAATGACAATACTTATTCAAGTTGAGTAACAACTCAATAATTACCCAAATAAACGATTAAACAATATAAATTATGCTCAATAAAAGCATCAAATTTCTAATAGAAAATAAACTTGTTGCAGTATTAATGCTTATCCTTTTTATAGGATGGGGGATAATTAATGCCCCCTTTAATTGGGATACTGGTTTTTTACCTATTAACCCGGTAGCTGTAGATGCAATTCCAGATATTGGTGAAAACCAACAAATTGTATTTACAAAATGGGATGGCCGGTCTCCTCAAGATATTGAAGATCAAATTACATATCCATTAACAACTTCATTATTAGGTATTCCCGGTGTAAAAACCATTCGTAGTTCTTCAATGTTTGGGTTTTCAAGTATCTATATCATTTTTGAAGAAGATATTGAATTTTACTGGAGCCGTAGTCGCATATTAGAAAAGCTGAATTCTTTACCAAGCAGTTTATTACCAGAAGGGGTAAGCCCTACATTAGGTCCGGATGCAACAGGATTGGGTCAAATATTTTGGTATACCCTCGAAGGCCGTGATGAAAAAGGGAATGTTACCGGTGGTTGGGATTTGCAAGAGCTTCGTAGTATTCAAGATTACTATGTTAAATATGCACTATCTTCTGCAAACGGAGTTTCCGAAGTAGCATCAATTGGGGGTTATGTTCAGGAATATCAAATAGATATTAACCCTGAATTAATGCGTCAATATAATATCGAATTACAACATGTTGTAAAAGCGGTAAAAGAAACTAATCAAGATATTGGTGCACAGACATTAGAAATTAATCAAGCTGAATATTTGGTTCGAGGATTAGGGTATGTGAAATCGATAGCTGATCTAGAAAATGCCGTTGTATCTTCTGAAGATTTTATTTCCACTAAGATCAAAGATATTGCCAAGGTTTCTTTAGGCCCGGCAACACGACGTGGAATTTTAGATAAAGAAGGAGCCGAGGTTGTAGGTGCTGTAGTAGTTGCTCGTTATGGTGCAAATCCTTTAGAAGTGATCAACAATGTAAAGGAAAAAATAAATGAATTAAGTGCCGGTCTGCCATCAAAAATATTACCTGACGGTACCACTTCACAGTTGACTATTGTTCCTTTTTATGATAGAACAGAACTCATTCAGGAAACATTAAGCACACTCAATGAAGCCTTAACTTTAGAGATATTGATTACCATTTTAGTGATCATTGTAATGGTTTTCAACTTACGTGCTTCAGTGTTAATATCTGGTTTACTTCCCGTAGCTGTTTTAATGGTGTTTATAGCTATGAAACTATTTGGGGTTGACGCAAATATTGTGGCACTCTCTGGTATTGCTATTGCTATTGGTACCATGGTAGATGTTGGGGTTATACTATCTGAGAATATTATCAGGCACCTAGATGAAAACGAATCTCATGAAGATGGAAAAATTTTACCAATAAATTCAATTGTTTATAACGCTACTACTGAAGTGTCAGGTGCAATCTTAACAGCAGTGCTTACCACGATTATAAGTTTTATTCCTGTATTTACAATGATAGGTGCAGAAGGTAAATTATTTAGACCATTAGCTTTTACTAAAACATTCGCACTTACAGCGGCATTAATTGTAGCCTTATTTTTAATACCTCCCTTCGCGGCTTTTTTATTTAGAAAACGAAACATAAAAAAAGTTTTTGCTAATTCTATTAATATCATTCTAATAGTTATAGGTCTTGCTGCGATAATCTATGGATATTGGCTTGGCCTTGTAGTTATAGTTTTTGGTGTATTGCCTATTTTAAGAAACAGAAAACTACTTCCATTTGAAGGAATGATAAAACCGGAAATAATTATTTCTATCCTTACAATAATATTTCTACTAGCCGAACATTGGAGGCCTTTAGGAGTTGATAAGAATATTTTTTGGAATCTTATTTTCGTGGCATTGATATGTTTCGGTTTAATAGGCGTCTTTACTTTGTTTAGAAAAAATTATACACGAATACTTAGCTGGGCCCTACAAAATAAGTTGTTGTTTTTATCAGTCCCAACAGCCATTGTAATTTTTGGATTTTTTATAATGAAAAATACCGGAAAAGAATTTATGCCGTCTCTAAATGAAGGTTCATTCTTGTTGATGCCGACATCAATGTCACATGCAGGTGTTGAAGAGAATAAAAGAGTATTGCAACAATTAGATATGGCTGTTGCAAGTATTCCTGAGATTAAAACTGTTGTTGGTAAATCAGGACGTACGGAGTCAGCTCTAGATCCGGCTCCTTTGTCAATGTATGAAAATTTAATTCAATATAAATCTGAATATATGTTGAATAAGGATGGAGAACGTCAGCGTTACAAGGTTGATAATGATGGATTATTTGTATTGAAAGATGGAAGTTTAATTGCAAATTCTAATTCGTCTGTCAGTTCGAGCGTAGTCGAGAACAAAGAGGGAAACATCTCGGCATTATTAGAAGTAACATCAAATGATTTAATTCCAGACAATAGGGGAGAGTTTTACCGTAATTGGCGACCTGAGATAAAAACACCTAATGATATTTGGAATGAAATTGTTAAAGTGACCAAGTTACCGGGAGTGACCTCAGCACCAAAATTACAACCTATTGAAACTCGATTGGTAATGCTACAAACTGGTATGCGAGCACCAATGGGAATAAAAGTAAAAGGTCAAGATTTAGGACAAATTGAAGCTTTTGGTATCCAACTGGAAGGTATTTTAAAAGACGTAGATGGCGTTAAAATTGAAGCTGTTTTTGCCGATCGTATTGTAGGGAAACCGTATTTATTAATTGATATTGATAGAGAGAAAATTGCTCGTTATGGAATATCTATTTCAGCTATTCAAAATGTTTTAAAAGTAGCAGTGGGTGGTATGGTATTAACCCAAACCGTTGAAGGTAGAGAACGGTATGGTGTACGTGTACGTTATCCAAGAGAATTACGTGCTAATCCTACAGATTTAAAAAATATTTATATTCCTGTAGGAAAAGGAAGTCCGATACCATTAAGTGAACTAGCAACTATTTGTTATGAACAAGGCCC
>Ga0209633_10004007_pt1 | contig 13418 bp, 12 predicted proteins | sample Cruoilmetagenom1_FD_187290 | JGI IMG/M metagenome (GOLD analysis project Ga0209633, IMG submission 187290) | Oil polluted marine microbial communities from Coal Oil Point, Santa Barbara, California, USA - Sample 1 (SPAdes) (version 2) | ecosystem: Environmental > Aquatic > Marine > Oil seeps ... | reverse complement strand
CAACTATATCGAACTTCACATCTTCTCTTGGATGACCTCTCTTCTCGTATTCTTCTAATATGTATGCTCTTTTTTCTTCTATGAAGTCATTTAGTCTCTTCGCATTCTCTACATTGTCTAAACGCCAATCATAATCGAACTGAAAGCAGGTAAAGTGATCGTCTCCATAATCGATACTATTGAGCTTATTTAAAGCAATCTGGTCATCCAAATAACCTCCAGCGCCAAGAGTGCTTAGAATATTGATGTATGCATTTAACTCTATAGGCAGACCAAACAAACTTACCTTTACCTTGTCTAGGGCCCCATCAGAATGAACATTATCCGTAAGTTCTTCCAGAGGTACTCCCTTTTCCATAGGTATGGCAACAAGTCTAGCCCCTTCAGGCGATTCGGGATCTGAAGTGCTTTTTTCAAATGCTCCCCATACAAGCTGCCCGCTATCGGCATCTCTTAATTTGGAACCAAGAATCCCTGGTATAACTATTACGGCATTCCCTTCGTCATGTGATCTTCTAGCAGACTTGTTATATAAACCACCCAAATCGGGTGTTTTATAAAGATCCTTACCACATGCAAGCAGGAATGAGAATATTAGCAACAATAAAAGTTTTCTCTTCATGATTATTCCCTCAGAAATACAGTAACACTTTCTTAAAAAAATCTAAAGAGTCTTATATGAAACCTTAGATCAAATAATTGGAGTTTTAAGTTAGCGAAAAAGATTCATTCCGTCTCGATTACTCATCACTAAACAGTTAAATTCTAAATAATTAAGGACATCTGATGAAGGATTCTCTATTAACAGTTCTCACATATGTAATGATTCCGGTAGTAGTAACAATTATCGGAGGCATAATTGCGGCATACAGATCGCCTGGAGAAAAAACCAGAATTACGGTTCAGCATTTTGCAGCCGGTGTCGTTTTTGCAGCAGTTGCGCTTGAATTGTTACCAGAACTTGTTACTAATCTTAAGTTATTACCTTTGATTATTGGCTTCTCAAGTGGAGTAGCACTTATGCTGATTGTTAGAAAGGTATCTGAAAAATTTGAGGTGTCAGGCGGCTCCGGGGGCTTAGTAATCGCTTCTGGAGTGGATGTATTTATCGATGGCCTTCTGATAGGTGTGAGCTTTGATGTAGGTTTGAAAGCTGGAATTATTGTCACTATTGCACTTGCAATTGAGCTATTATTTCTAGCTTTGTCCGTTGCTTCAACACTAGCGAAGGAAGGCAAAAGCAAATTAAGAATTATTTTCATTACTGTTATTCTTTCGCTATTAGTTTTAATTGGAGCAACCATCGGCGGGACCCTTCTTCAAGGAATCCACGGTTCTGGACTGGAAGTTATTATAGCTTTTGCTGTCGCGGCGCTTCTATATTTAGTTACTGAAGAGCTCTTAGTTGAAGCTCATAAAGGTGAGCCGGAGTCTGCTTTTTCTACAACAATGTTTTTTGTGGGTTTCTTGATAGTCTTAATACTAGAGACAGCTTTTTAAGAAGTGTTTTTTAGAAATCAATCTCGTTGCCAGATTTTATATCCTCTATTAATCATACAAGCCGAATAAATCTGATCATTTACTTGCTGTCCCTTGTAGACGCTTCGAGTTCCACCGGATAGGCCTCCAACAACTGCACCTATGGCTGCCCCGGGCCTATATCCCCACTAGTCATCGCACCAAAGACCACCGCTGATTCCCGCCCCAGTTGCAGAACCAATCGCCGCATCTTTTACAATATTATTGCCGCTGCTATTTTGTCCACTTCGAGCATGCGCTATGCATTGACTATTGTCTGCTAGAAACTCCTTTTCGTCTGTTATGCTATCTTCGTCAATTTGCGGGAGAGACATAACATCTAATGGTAGCGCAAAAACCAGGGCAAGGATAAAAATTAAAATTTTCATTATTACACTTTACTGAAGTTAATTGAGAACTCTGTATCCCCTTCCTCTCATACAGTTCTTGAAGATTTCATCATAATTCTTGTGGTTTTTATAGATACTTGTTCCACCGCCTGCAACACCGCCCACAACTGCCCCAATTCCTAGTCCTTTACCTACGCTGCCGCCAATTGCACCAAGGAGCGCTCCGGTACCAGCGCCGACTCCAGCGCCAATTGCGGTGTCTTTAGCAACTGTACCCACGCCGCCCTTATTATCTTTTGCCAGAGCTTTGCACTCTGCATTGTCTCTATAGTACTTGTCCTGATTCTTAATGCTTGCAGGATCTACCACCGGATCTGCAAATACATATGTGGCTGGAATAATCAATAATACGATTAGATATACTATTTTTTTCATTATTTGGCCTCCATTAGGTAGCTAGTCAACTATTTACTCGTATAAGTTTCAGTAAAATCTCCGCCAAGTGGTTTCCCAATTTTGTAACCCTTGTATGGTTCATAATCACCTAGCTCATAGTCGCGAACCGTATTGTTGCAGACGGTCTTATCATCCTGTGCTGAACAGGAATAATTGATCATTGAGCCAGCTAATGAAAGATTATCGCCTTCTATTAGAAGTGATGGGGTTAAGGAAAAATTGTGAACATCAAACCCGCCCTGGGCATTCTTACCAACTCTGTAAATTCCACCAAACTCAGTCTCGTTTGAATCTTCGGGGACTTCATCTCCTTGCTCAAGCACGCTGATACCAGTTATTTCTTCTTGAATAATTGCGCGCCCGCCAAGATCGTTAACTCTGTCGATAATATTAACTTTCACTTTTAATTCCATTTTGCCGTCTTTGGTATATGTGATTACTTGAGATACTGGTATATCAAAATCGCCATCTCCAGTATCTACCGCACTACCGTAGATTCTTTCTTTTTTGATAACTGTTCCATCCTGCTGCGATTCATTTACAAGAGTTTTCTCAGACAAAAGACTGTCATAGAGCTTTCTGAATTCTGCAACCCCAAGAGAATCGTTTGCTAAAGAACTAAAAGATGAAAACGCACCAATAATTAGCGTTAGTGTTAAAACGGTAATCATTCTCAAAATATATTCCTCCTTTATTGAGCTGTTCTTATAATATTTTAACCTAATTCCTAGTTAAGTTATATCTATCTTTTAACTTTATAACCCGCTTTTTTCATGTCCCATGTATCTTTTGTAATCCCTTTATCTCTCAGTTTGTTCTTTTGTACCCGAAGAGTTCCTGTCTTAGGAAGTGATTTCTCAAACCTGATAAACCTTGGGATCATAAAGTAAGGCATTTTGGGCTCAAGGAATTTTATTAATTTAATAGGATCTATGGTTTTGCCTTTTTTAGGAACAACAACAATCATAAGCTCATCTTCTGCATACTTGCCGCTCTCAGCTTTTACACCAATAGCACCGGATTCTTCTACGTCAGGATGAGAACCTACGGTTTTCTCTACTTCAAATGAGCTGATATTCTCCCCTTTACATCTTAGATAGTCTTTAACTCTGTCTACAAAGTAGATATAGCCGTCTTTGTCCATTCTGCCTGCGTCCCCAGTGTGGAACCAGAAGTTGCGGAAATCGTCAACCGTTTTCTGAGGCATCTTGTTATAGTAGTGAAGCATTACATTAGGAGTTCTGGGACGGACTATGATTTCTCCGATTTCTCCTCTTGCTACTTCCTCATCTGTCTCAGGATCTCCAATCTTAATTTCATAACCTGGTGCTTCCTTTCCACATGACCCGACTCTAAAGACTTCGCCCGGGCGCATCCAGGTGCATTGCCCTATTTCAGTCAGGCCATAACCTTCCATAAACTGGATATTGAATCTTTTCATGAATTCTTCGATTATGTCATGAGGCGCTGGAGAACCCAGAACTAATTTAACTTTATGCTGTTTTTCTTCAGGTACTGGCGGAGTATTCCACATAAAATAAGAGATGGTCCCAACAAGGTTAAACTTTGTTACCCCGTGATCCACCATCCATGTCCAGAACTTGCTTGCGCTGTATTTCTCTTCTACAACAACCTTAGCTCCTTTGATAAGTGCCGGATAAACACTCATAACCATCGCGTTTGAATGAAACAAAGGAAGACAGGTAAAACAAACATCCTTAGGTCCAACATCCATTATCTGAGCATAGTTGTTTGCGCTAGAGTAATCCGCAGCACAAGGCCTTACTACACCTTTAGATCTTCCTGTAGTTCCCGATGTATACATAAGACGGGCGTGATCTACGAAAGTGATGTCTACTTTCGGCTCTGTGGTTTTTTGAGGAGTAATGAACTTTGTATAAGAAGTCATCTTCTTAAAGTTATATCCGTGTTTATCAAATTTCGGCGAGCCGTCTCGTGTCCATACAATCACATTTTTTAGTTGAGGAATTTTCTTAGCAATCGGGGGCATCCGTTCTAGGTACTCTTCAGCTATAAACAGCACTATAGAGTCTGAGCTGTCTATGATGTACTGAAGAAAATCCATTTTGTAGCCGGTATTAATCGGAACCATCACAGCGCCCATTTTCAGAATTCCAAACCACGTGATTACATAGTCATCAGAATTGGGCATGTAGACGGCAACTTTATCGCCTTTTTTGATTCCCATTTCTAAAAGACCGTTTGCTATCTTGTTTGCGAGCTTATTTGTTTGATAAAAGCTAAGGGGTTTGTTATAGCCAAATTGCAGGAATGGTTTTTTTCCTAGTTTCTTTGCTTGTTCTTTTAAAACTTTAGGAAGTACCCAGTTTGTTTTGTCATGCTTTGTGTACCATTCAACATCAAACTTACCGTTTTCTCTCTTATAAGTTATAGGGTGTCTGAGGTCCCTGATTTTTTTCTTCGGTTTTTTTGTTGCCATGGTATTCACCTCTATAATTTTTTTTACTCACTATTCAGTTTTTACTAATTATTAGGATTGTACTCATGTAGAAATTTATTTTCTATTCAACGCTTAGTCAATTCTCCATCATTTAAATATTTCTTCCTCTGTATTATCTTCGCCAGCGTTTTCTTGTTTCTTTTTCTTTCCAAAAAGCCATGCGACAAGAATGCCCAGCTCGTAGAAGACAATAATAGGAACAAACATTAACATCATTGAAATGGCATCAGTAGTGGGCGTAAGAATTGCTGCAATCATAGCGCTAATAATAATCGCGTACTTTCTTTTTTCCCTTAACCATTTACTTGTTACAACTCCAATTCTAGCCAGTATGAAAATTATTAGAGGAAATTCGAACACAAGACCAAAGCCAAAGATTAGCGCCATTAAAAAAGAAAGCCCCTCACGAATAGTCGGGAACGCTTTTACATACTCTGAGGAATACTCGTTAAGTAGAAACTTAAACGCTGGAGGCGATGCCACGTAATAACAAAACGCGGCCCCTGCAGCAAAGAACAGAGAGCCGAACAATATGAACGGAACAACGACTTGTTTTTCTTGTTTGTACAATGCCGGAGCTATAAACTTCCAAGCTTGATAGAGAATAAAAGGAACAGCTAAGAATAGAGCTGCAAAAAAAGATACTTTTAAATAAGTTGTGAACCCCTCAGCTGGACGGGTAAAAATCAGAGAGCTGCCCTCCGGAAGATTTTCGATGAGGGGCTTCATTAAGAAATCGAAAATCTCATTTGAGAAGTAATAAGCAGGGGCAAACAATATGGCTACTGCAAGTAGAGACCATAGCAGTCGGCGCCTAAGTTCACCCAAATGATCCAGAAATGACATTTTTTCTTCGTTCATAAGATTGGGCAAAATATTAACTTAATAGAAGGGGGTTCTCAATTTTTAATAGAAGATCGTGTGAGACTTCAAATAGAATTCAGCATATGAAGTTAAAAGTCATAAATTTCCTTATACGCATTTGCTAAGAGCAAATTGACAAAGTTTATAGCTAGCATATATTGTTATCCCGTTAAATATCGCCCCTGAAAATTTCTTGGAGGACAAATTGAAAGTACTAATAACAGACGGTATGGCTAAGGACGGTCTTGAGATCCTAGAGGCAGCCACAGAACTTGACTTAGATGTGCGAAAGGGTATATCCAAAGAAGAATTACTGGAAATTATCGGTGATTATGAAGCTGTAATAATTAGAAGTGCCACAAACTTAACTGCTGACCTTATTGAAGCAGGAACTAATCTAAAAGCAATAGGCAGAGCTGGAATAGGTGTAGATAACGTCGATGTGGATGCGGCTACTAAAAAGGGGATTGTTGTTATGAACACCCCTGAGGCCAACGCAATCACAACTGCTGAGCACACTATTACCCTTATGCTGTCACTCGCCAGAAGAATTCCTGAAGCCCACGCTTCACTAAAAGCCGGCAAGTGGGAAAGAAGCAAATTTAAAGGTATTGAGATTTACGGCAAGACACTTGGTTGTATTGGGCTTGGAAACATCGGAAAGCTAGTTGCAGAAAGAGCCATGGGGCTTAAGATGAACGTTATTGCTTACGACCCATTTCTCACACAAGAAGCTGCCGACAAAATTGGCGTTGAGCTAGTATCATTAGATGATCTCCTTAAAAGGGCCGATGCGATAACAATACACACCCCACTTACCCCAGACACTAAAGACCTCGTTAATAAAGATACATTTGAGAAGACTAAACCTGGGGTGATAATAGTTAATTGCGCCAGAGGCGGAGTAATAAACGAAGAGGATCTTAAAGAAGCTGTTCAATCCGGGAAAATTGCCGGAGCCGCGTTTGATGTCTACACAACTGAGCCCGTGGCTGAAGATAACCCAATACTATCTATTGAAGAGAACATTGTGATAACCCCTCACCTCGGTGCATCCACTGCTGAGGCACAGACAAAGGTAGGACTTGCAATTGCAGAGCAGATTGTAGATTTCTTAGTAAACGGAGTCGTAAACAATGCTGTGAATATGCCTTCAGTAAGCCTTGAAGCCCTCTCTGTAATGAAACCTTATCTGAATCTAGCTGAGAAACTTGGAACACTACAAGGACAGATTAGTAAGGGTGGAATTAAAGAAGTTCATATTGAATATGACGGAGAGGTATCAGAACTCGACACTCCTCCAATTACCGTTGCAGCGCTAAAGGGATTTCTTACCCCTATGATGGATGTTGTAGTAAGCCATGTGAACGCATCTGTAATTGCGAAAGAAAGAGGAATTAAAGTGGTCGAATCCAAATCGTCCGAGGCTAAAGATTATACAAGCTCAATTACGTTAAAAGTAAAAACTGAAGATGGGGTCAGCCAGGTATCCGGCACTATTTTTGGAAAAGAAGAACCTAGAATAGTTAATGTTAATGGTGTTACAATTGACATAGTTCCAGAGGGTCATATGTTGGTTAGCGAAAATAACGACAAGCCCGGCTTTATAGGTTCCATGTGCTCAATTCTTGGTGATAATGGTGTGAATATAGGACGTCTTCACTTAGGAAGGGAGGCAATTGGTGGAAGAGCAATAGTATTTACTAGCGTTGATTCACCGGTGCCCACAGAAGTAATAGAACAAATATCAAATCTATCCGAAATTATTTCGGTTGCGCAGGTTAAATTCTAAATGGTAGATCGTTTAAGTCTCCCCCAAGGGGTTAAAGATTATATTCCTGAAAAAGCAGAAGAGCTCAGGAGAATAGAAGAAGGACTGCTTGAAGAATTCTCCAGATGGGGATATAGAAAAGTAATAACCCCTCTTTTTGAATTCCTAGAACCACTTTCGGTTGGGCTTGGGGATGACTTAAAGAGTAAGGTCATGAAATTTGTCGATCCGTCCACAGGAGAGATTGTAGCGCTTAGACCGGATATCACGCCTCAAATTGCAAGAATAGTTTCCACTCAGCTAATAGATCCTACTTCTCCCCTAAGATTATGCTACAACGGAAGAGTGGTCAGATTTGAAGAAAAGGGAAGCGGCAAGGAAAGAGAAATCTTTCAAGTAGGATGTGAGCTAGTGGGTTTACATTCCGCTGAGGCCGATGCTGAGATAATTGCTCTTGGAATCAAGTCGTTGAATAAGTCTGGAATAAAAAAGCTGGTACTCGATATTGGCCATACGGGGATTTTAAGAAATCTGCTAGCAAAAACCGGAGACGTTAGACCTCAAATCGAAGAGGCAATAAAGAAAAAAGACCAAGAGGCTTTAGAGAAAGCTTTGAGAAAATCCAAAGCACCTAAGAATGTAAATAATGCTATAAAACATTTACCCATGTTATATGGGGGTAGAGATGTATTAGAAGAAGCAAAGAAGATAGTATCTATAAGAAAATATATAAAAGAGCTTGAGAATGTACTAAATGTTGTCGATGACTATCAATTGGACTGTGAAGTAAACATAGACTTAACTGAGTTAAGAGGATTTAATTACTACACAGGGGTTACATTTGAAATACTCTCTCACATATTGCCCTCCCCTCTTATTAGAGGAGGAAGATACGATGAATTAATGGGAAAATACGGTTATGAAGCCCCAGCTACGGGATTTGCTGTCGACGTAGAATCTTTATTGGATTTTTCAAAAAATAACGTAGAGAACAACCAAATACACTTTGTAGTAATACCTAAAAAAGCGTCTTTAAGACGGGAAGCCATTCATTTAACAGAGTGGCTCAGATCAAGCGGTTTCAAAGTTATACTAGACTTAAATCTAAGTCCTCAACAAAAGGAACTTAGAATAAAGGAAAACCGCGCTTCAAATTTTTACGGAGTTATACTCTTAGAAACTCCAAGAAAACTAAAACTAATAGAGTCCAGAAAAGGCTCCGGGAAAGAGTTCTCAAACCTTGAAGAACTTCTCAAAGGGGGAATCTAGAATGCCCAATGTCGTAGTAATTGGCGCTCAATGGGGAGATGAAGGCAAAGGAAGGATTGTGGACCTTATATCTGAGAAGGTAGATATAATAGTCAGGTATCAGGGCGGCAATAACGCTGGGCACACCATTGTCATTGGCGATGAGAAGATTATCCTTCACCATTTACCCTCTGGCATTCTTAGAGAAAACAAACTATCAGTCATAGGAAACGGAGTTGTAGTAGACCCAAAAGTTCTACTTGAGGAAATAAAGGAATTAAGAGCTGCGGGATATACTGCCGATGAGACTAATCTTAGAATAAGCGACAGGGCTCATGTAATTATGCCCTATCATAGGGCAATAGATCTGGCTCGCGAGTCTATGAACGGCAAAGGGAAAATTGGGACGACTGGTAGAGGAATCGGTCCGGTTTATGAAGACAAAGCCGCTCGAAGAGGAATTAAATTTGCAGACCTCCTCGATCCCGATTCACTTTCTTCAAGACTAAAAGAAGTGCTTGTAGAAAGAAACCTATATTTAACTAAAGTTTTGGGTGGAGATGCGCTCGACTTTGAAGAAATTTTTGAGGAATATTCTGAATACGGTAAAGAACTGAAGAAACTCTCGTGTGATGTTTCCACACTACTTAACAATTCTATTTCAAATGGTCAGAACGTACTTTTTGAAGGAGCTCAGGGAGCTCTTTTGGATATAGACTTCGGCACTTATCCATATGTTACATCTTCAAGCTCAGGCTCAGGCGGTGCATCCATAGGAACTGGTGTGAGCCCAACGACAATTGATACTGTTTTAGGTATTGCAAAAGCCTATACTACAAGGGTTGGAGAGGGACCTTTTCCAACAGAGATTTCAGGTGAGTTGGAAGAGAAATTGCGCCAAGCGGGCGGAGAATTCGGAGCAACAACCGGAAGATCTAGAAGATGCGGTTGGTTCGATGCGTTTGCCATGAAATATGCAGCTCAGATAAATGGGATTTCGTGGATTGCTCTTACGAAATTGGATGTACTATCAGGTTTTGACAAGATTAATGTTTGTGTAGGGTACAAGTACAAAGGCGAGGAACTTTCTTCATTCCCATCTACAAACCATATATTACAAGAAGTTGAGCCAATATATGAAGAGATGGAGGGGTGGAAGGAAGACATTTCAGATGCAAAAGATATCAGTGAGCTTCCACTACAAGCAAGAAGCTACCTTGAGAATTTAGAAAAAGTAACGGGAGTTCCGATCTACACTGTTTCCGTAGGCCCTTCAAGAGAAAAGATCATCTTCCTGCATGAATTATTTTCTTAGCTATTAACACCAATAAAATCAATCAAATTCGAATTCCCTGATCCAATAACCAAATCCGGGCTTCCAGTCTTCTATACGAATAGCATTAACAACATTTAGGAAATAATCACCTGCAGGTTGGAATTCTTTTCTATAAATTCCCACAACTCTTACAAAATCTCCTTCTTGAATTAGGACTTCGCCAGAGGCATAAATATCGACCGAGGTGCCTGCTCTATCTGCTAACATGAATGTTGTATATGTCTCATTCACTCCATCTTCATTTTTGCTTGTAGCTAATGCAGTTTCGAGATTCCAAACTTTCCCGATGAGGGATACACCTGCACTGTCATAAGCCTGTCTATTTGAGATGAGGTTAGAAATGCTGACATTCTGGGTAGCTAAGGAAGTGTCCGGATCCTGCCAAGTACGATTACAAGATGCCATAGTAAATATTAGTGAAAAAAATGTCGCGTATAAAAATAATTTTCTTTTCATTAAAGCCTCCCAGCAAAATGCATGACTGCTTAAGAATATTATATCAAAAATTAATCCTCTTGTTCATATGCCTCTATTATTTTTCTTACAAGCGGATGCCGCACAACATCGTTTTTAGAAAAGTATACAAAGGAAATTCCCTCTATTTTCTTCATTAACGACTCAGCCTCTAAAAGCCCTGATTTTTCCTCTTTGCCAAGATCAATTTGTGTAGTATCTCCTGTAATGACGGCTTTTGAGTTAAAACCAAGTCTAGTAAGAAACATCTTCATCTGCATTGGGGTTGTGTTCTGTGCTTCGTCAAGTACGACGAAAGCATCATTTAATGTCCTACCCCTCATGAAAGCCAGGGGTGCAACCTCAATCGCATTTTTATCAATCAACCTTGAAGCTTTCTCATAGTCCATCATATCATATAGTGCATCTAGAAGCGGTCTTAAATATGGATCTACCTTTTGTGACAGATCCCCAGGTAAAAAGCCAAGCTTCTCACCAGCTTCCACTGCCGGCCTAGTAAGAATTATCCGGTTTACTTCTTTATTTACAAAGGCTGATACTGCCATTGCCATAGCAAGGTATGTCTTTCCTGTTCCTGCAGGTCCTACTCCAAAAACTATATCGTTCTTTCTTATTGATTCAATATAAAGTTTTTGAGTTAGGCTCTTGGGAGCAATTATTCTCTTTCGCGTCGAAATACAAACTGTATCTAAGAAAATATCCTCAAGTTGGATATTGTTTTCATTTACTATTCTAGTAGCCAACTCAAGATCCCCGGGATCGAGCGAATAGCCTTTTTCCATCAAACTGTAAATTTGTTTCAAAAAATTATAAGCAGATTCAACTTCATTATTATTACCCTCAAGACTTAATTTGCCACCCCTTGAGTGAATCCTAATACCATATAAAGTCTCAATTTCCTTGAGGTTCTCATTGTGCTGTCCATAAAGCTCTCTTACGATATTATTATCTTCAAACTGCAAATCTTTATTAATGCCGTTTTCTATTGTGATTGTATCCTGCATATATGTATACAGTCTCCTCCTATATTATCTTCATCAAGATTGAATTTTCCCAGGCTTTTAAGTCACTAAAAGAAGTATTAGAATAAAAAAATTTCATATGGATTTAAAAGTACTGAATATTAGTATCGCCCGGAAGGCAAAAGAACGAATGAAAGCGGTATTATTGTTTGATTTCATTATGTTTTTTTAATTTACCAACATCCACAGAAATATTACCATAAAGTATAACAGAAGGGCAATCAAAACCAAACCTTTTCTATTTATACATCATCAAGCATTTCAAATGGATCAGAATATTTGAAAATATAGTTTAATTGCTTCTTCAACTTCTCATTACTGACAATTTTATAGTTGTAATTATTTGTTTCAACAAATGAGGGTGGAGTCAATCCCAGCTTGTTAGCTGCATTTATATAATAATCTTTTCTTGTGGGATGTAGGTCGGCACAAGCATTAAAAGTCTCACTCCATAGCTTTTTCTGTAACAGTTGATGAATTATATTTATACAGTCATCTCTATGGATAAGGTTTACAGGTGCCTGTCCGTTTATCACCTCTTTTTTCCCAGCGAGAAACCTTCCAGGATTACGTTCATAACCTATCAAGCCGGCGAATCTTAAGATTGTCGTATCAAATTGATTACAGCTTTTTAGTAATTGCTCTACCTTTAATAAAGCTTGTCCTGAGGTTTTAGACGGCGCCTGAGTTTCTGTTTCTGTAACCACACAGTTGACATCTGGATAAACGGAAGTTGAGCTTATAAAAATTACTTTCTCAATTGATGAGTTCACAATACGCTCAATCAATGAAATCATCTGAAGTTCGTGGTATTTGACAATATCGTCCCGTCTTTCAGGAGGGAAGTTAATAACCAGAACATCACTATCAAAAAAGCTGTTGAGATCGCTGCCCTGAATCTCTGGGTTAAGAATTAAAAGGCTCGCTAAAATACCCTTTGCCTCTAAATAAGAAATATCATTTTTAGTTCTGGTAGATCCTTTAACTATATATCCGGATTTAATAAGGTGCTCAGCTAAAGGCAGACCCAGCCAACCACAGCCAAGTATGCTTATTGTATCCATTTAGTTTGGAGTCCGACCATTAATAAGTTTGTTTAGAGCCTCTCTATATTTCTCGGATGTTCCTGAGATTACATCCTGAGGCAGAGTTGGGGGTGGAGGGCTTTTATCCCATCCCGTAGAGGTTAAATAATCTCTGACGAACTGCTTGTCAAAACTTTTTTGAGGCCTTCCGGGTTCATATTCATCTTTAGGCCAAAATCTTGAAGAATCGGGGGTTAAGGCTTCGTCAATTAATATAAGCTCATTAGTATCTTCATCTATGCCGAACTCAAATTTTGTATCGGCTATTATTATTCCTTTTTTGGCAGCTATATCTCGAGCCTTTGAATAAAGAGCAATACTTATATCCCTAACTGTTTCAGCAATTTCGATGCCTATTAGCTCTACTGTTTGTTCAAAAGTGATGTTCTCATCGTGGTCCCCAACTTCGGCTTTACTTGCCGGTGTGAAAATAGGTGCATCAAGTTTGCCGGACTCGACAATTCCCGCCGGTAAACCTATCCCACATATTGACTGACTCTCTTGATACTCCTTCCAACCTGAGCCCGCAACATAACCTCTAACCACACACTCAACAGGAAGTGGGTTAGTTTTTCTTACAAGCATGCTCCTTCCCTCAAGAACATCACTATATTTATGAAATTGGTGGGGATAATCACAAACATCAGTTGAAATTACATGATTAGGAACGATGTCTTTAGTTTGCTCAAACCAGTATTTAGAAATCTGGTTTAGAACTACCCCTTTACCGGGTATGCCTTCTTCCATAATTACATCATATGCTGAAATGCGGTCTGTAACTACAATTAGTAATTTGTCACCTAAATCGTAGA
>Ga0209633_10004006_pt1 | contig 13419 bp, 9 predicted proteins | sample Cruoilmetagenom1_FD_187290 | JGI IMG/M metagenome (GOLD analysis project Ga0209633, IMG submission 187290) | Oil polluted marine microbial communities from Coal Oil Point, Santa Barbara, California, USA - Sample 1 (SPAdes) (version 2) | ecosystem: Environmental > Aquatic > Marine > Oil seeps ... | reverse complement strand
ATGCCCGGAGACTGAGCCAGCTCTCATTCTACACGCCCTCAATCTCAGATTCATTTGGGCAGCCGTACGCCATGTCCACGTTTATAAGAGCTGAACTTATGGACTATCCTGATTTCGTCTCTACCGCCGGGCCTCTGAGGGTGGAATACGTTTCGCCCAAAGGGGGTAGTCCACACCAGCAAGCCGATTTACAACAATCGCCTGCAGCGCCAGCACCACCACCGCCAGCTCAATGATGAGCAGATGGATTGGCGACGTAATGATTCCAAGCGAGATGATCAACGTCGTCGCTGCCGCTGGAGGGTGCACTGCCCTAAACAGAATCATAAACGCTCCAGTTGCGGCCAACGATACCGCGGCTGCTATGATGCGAGGATCATGCACGCCCATAACGGTTGCGGGAGCCGCATATTGCAGACCTGTCAACCAAAGTGCACCGTAACCACACAGGATGCCAATAGCATGACCAAAGACCGCATTGCGAGGACTTGCCGAGGGCGAAGTCGGGGTGAAGAAAAACATAAACGCGGTCGGGCCGAGCGAGGGAAAGATGAAAGTGGTTTTCAACACCATCGCCATCGAGGCAAGAATTGCGCACGTAACGAATCCGTTGACAAATACGAAGACCGCCCAAACAATCCTCTCGGGAAAACGCTTGAACAAGCTAGGAAGACGTAGTCGCTCCAGCACTTTATGGCTCTCTTTGTCGGTTTCTTCTTTCACTATTAGAAAGCCTCCATTAAATAGGCATACGGTAGCCAAAAAACTCGTGGTCCTCGTTGTAACCACCCTGTCCGGCACCCAAGAGAGAAAAGCTCTCGACAAACTCAATTGCCTCGATCCACTTAATCATCTTGAATCCCAGTTCGTTCTCGCACCGCAGTCGCAACGGCGCTCCGTGGAGAACGCTCAAAGGCTGTCCGTTCATTTCATAAGCGAGCAGCGATAGCTCGTGCCGCATATTGTGAATCCGATGCACGTCGTAGTAGCGTCCACCTTCAGCGCCCTCACCAAATGAGTAAAAGACGACATATTTCGCACCTGGCTTGGGTTTGACGAGTTCCAAGATATGCCGCATTGGAACACCACCCCATTTCGCCACACCTGACCAGCCCTGAATGCAATAGTGGCAGGTGATCTGCTCTTGCTTTGGCATCGCCTGAATTTCCGCGTAAGTAAACTCCCTTGGCTCCTCTACCAGGCCGCTCACGCGCAACTTGTATGAGAGGAATCTACCATTCACCAGCAAGTTGAATTCTTCGGATATCGGCAGCTTCCCATTTGGCCAGAAACGGGGCGAGATATCAGCTTCCGAGTACTGGGTGGACACGTCCCACCATTCCCCGAGTGCCTTGATACGACCCAGTAGCGTCTCTCCGACTCGTTGCACAAGGCGGGCATTCCTAAGAGTAAAAGGCGAAGCCCAGATCCAGGCGATAAACACCACTGTCATAGCGGCAGCTGCAACCCACAAGCCTTGTGACCCTTTGGAGTTCATACCATAGAACATGTGATTCAGGTTTGCTCGCAACCCGGTTACAAACACCATGCTCACGTGAACGCAAATAAAGGACAGGAACCACAATAGCACCAAAAAATGAATCGAGCGGGCAGCCTGCCGGTTAAATACCCGTCCCAGCCAGCCGAGCTTGTTCCCAATTGCCGGCGCCTGCATCAAGCCGGTGAACACGGCAAGCGGCGCTGCGATGAAGACCGTCAGGAAATAGGCGAGCTGCTGAAGACTATTGTATCGAAGCCATCCCTCATTGGCCGGGAAGTGCAGAGACAGATACTGTAACAAGGTAGAGAGCGCGTTCGGAACGACCTCCCACGACATCGGCACCAACCGCTGCCACTGGTCGGTCATGAACAGAAGCACGTAGAAAATTGCACCGTTGATTAACCAAAACAGATCGAATGAGAAATGCCACCATCTTGCCAAGCCAACAGTATGGCGAATACCCGGGAGTCCTACCAGTTTGGGGAGAGTCACAGAATCGTCCTTGGCCGTCCAGATCCGATCCTTAGGCACTTCATGCTGAAAGCGGAACCATTCGGTGCCTGGAGTTGAGTCACGTCTCCAATAAAGGCGTGGGTGGTCGGCCAGAATCTGGAGACCGGCACGGATGATGAACATCATGAAGAATAGATTTAGAAAATGCTGCCACCGCAGCCATACAGGAAACCCGGAGTTGACTGCCGGTGCTGAGGAGAGTGTGCCGGGATAAAGTGCAATGAACTGCTCCACGGCGGGAATCTGCCGTAGTTCCTGGCTGATCACGATACCGGCGATTAGCAAAACCGCGCCCACCGGGATCAACCAAAGCACGTTGAACCATCTCTTCCCGATCCGAAGGTGCGGCGCAATTCCGAATTGTGGAGGGGCCCAATGGCTCAGGTGAACACGGCCATCTGCACTGGTGAGTTGGTCTTCTGGTACATCGGGCATATGAGAACTCCTGCTAATGTACAGACACCGTCAAGCTAATATAGTCCTTAGCTGACAAGCAGTTGTTTCGCTACAGACACCACGCTGTCCGGGAAGCTCCTTTGAGGCTCTTGCCCGAATTCATAGTGATGATGCGCCCTGCAGCCTCGACGTATTGCTCTAATTCGAAGGTCGGGGCATGCTCTACCCCACTGTTAGAAAAAGTGTATCTTAGAACGGAGTGAATAACAATGAACTACGGTCACTAAAAAACATGCCCGGAGACAGAATCGAACTGCCGACACGAGGATTTTCAATCCTCTGCTCTACCGACTGAGCTATCCGGGCATACTAAAATTATATAAAAAGTTCGGTCATTGTTAATAAAGTGTTACGGGTTAATCCAAAAAGCGATTGTTATTCTACCTAAATTGAAATTTACACGCAAGTGCATAATAGAACTACCCCTTGTTATGGGCAAAAAAGACAAAAGGGAGAACAGCCTTAAGCCCTAAGGACCGTCCTCCCCCCGCCCACACAAAGGAGATATGGAGAGATAAGAACTCTAAATTTCAGAGTCTTTGTACCTTCACCTTCTTTAATCTCTTATTTCTTATAACTCGATCCAATACAGCAACTGTCCCATTACACCGTATTGGTTTTTCTCAAATCCTCCATCTTCCTTCTCAAAGTACCTCTCGTCTGAGTGATCCCACCTAAACTCCGCTCTAGCCTCAAAGTTATCAATAAACCTGTTTCCAGCGATTAGACCTTTAAATGGCTTGAAAGACAGGGTCGGTGTTAGCTCATAGAGTTTCTGCGGTGTACCGGTCCTGAATCCATCTCCGTCATCGAAGTATTCACCCCTTAGAGCAAAAGTTATCGCAGGGTGAAGATCAGCTACTATGTAGCCGGCGATACCCCACCATGAAACGCCTTCCTCTGAGCCTATTTCATTGAAAACAATATCCTGCTGCCATCCGAAATCAGCATCGACAATGAAGGTTAGCCAATCATTAAGGGTTACGGTTCCTACTGCGGTTATAAGCTCTCGCCATCCATTGGTTTCAGCAAAACCTATATCACCCGGTTCTCTTCCGAAATAACCTGTCACTCCAAACCATGAATCGGAAATTATTCCACCTGAATGGCTAAATGCTATCTGGCTTTCAATTGTTACGTTACCGTTTGCATCTTTCACCTGATCCCATCCGTTGTTAAGTCCGGCTGTGAGTGTTATCGGTCCAGCCGTATAATCAGTTCTTATACCAGTATGAGTAAACGGTATAGCGAACCCAAAGAGAATCGAACGAGTGATGTTAGGATCGTCCTTAGCCTCGATAACTTCATATCCGGCAAGCGTTACAAACCTTCCCGCATAAACGTTAAGTCCGGTCCCTACAGGTGCCAAGAACTGCAGGTACGCCTGGTAAGGATCCACTACATCACTGCTCAAACCATTTGAGCCAAGAAGTGGTGCCTGTTCTCCAAAAAGGATGTCAGCTCTAAAGCCTAAAAGGTCCATTATCCCGCCTTCAAGCGTCGGGGTCTTGGATACCGATACGGTAAAGGCGTTAATAGCAAACTGCTCATTATCCGGATAAAGCGACCTTAATTGCAGATCACTGGTCGAACCACGGTCAAATACATACTGGTAGGTAGTATCAACATAAAAACCTAGATCAATGGAATCAAAGAAGCTCATGAAACCATTAATTTTGGCATCTTGCTCTTCCTGTTTGGTCATAAATTCCTCTACCTTGACCTGATTAGCTGCCTTTTCAGCCTCCATTTGCTGAACCTTATTCATCAACGCCTCATTCTGTTGACGGTTCTGCTCAATCATCTGCTTAAGCTCTTGGATCTCCTGATCCCTCGATTGAGCAAATGCTGATAGATTGCCTAAAGGCAGTAAAAGCGTTAACACAAAAAATAAAATCGTTAACCTTTTCATATCTAACTTATCCTCCTTTGATTGGATTTAACTGCTTTTTTAGCTGCTCCCCAAACATTGGGGAGCAGGCAACCTTGAATCCATATTTTATATTTATGTCTGTTGTTCGCCTTCGATAAGAGCGCATGATCCTAATATTCCACACTTTCAGAAGGCATACTCATTGTTGAACCGCCCGCCTCAGCAATCTGCTGGAAGTCTGGATATGCCATCATTCCGTGCTCACCGAGATCAAGTCCCATTAATTCTTCCTCTTCAGAAACCCTAAGACCCATTGTATATTTGATTCCGAAGAACAGGATGAGAGCGCATATGACTGTGAATACACCATAGGCAACTACACCGATGAGCTGAGTCGTGAAGCTAAATTCTGCGGCAAAAATACCTACAGCTAAAGTGCCCCATATACCGCAAACAAGATGCACGGATATAGCTCCAACCGGGTCGTCTATTTTAGCGATCTTGTCAAAGAAAATGACAGAACCAACCACGAGCAAGCCCGCGATGAAACCTATTATCACCGAGCTCATAGGTGTCATTACATCAGCGCCCGCCGTAATTCCCACAAGACCCGCCAGCGCCCCGTTAAGAATCATTGAGAGGTCAGGCTTTTTAAAGACTATCCAGGAGAGCATCATCGCGCCCATTACACCGGCGGCGGCAGCGAGTGAAGTGGTAACAAATACGAGTGAAATCAACTCGGGATCAGCGGATAGAACTGAGCCGCCGTTAAACCCGTACCATCCGAACCAGAGTAAAAACATTCCGATAGCCGCTAATGGAAGGCTGTGACCTGGGATAGGCTTTAGACCTGATCTCATATATTTACCAAGACGCGGTCCCAGTATTATTGCTCCTACCAAAGCGCCCCACCCTCCTACACTGTGCACAAGGGTTGAACCAGCAAAATCATAAAAGCCCATAGCGTCTAACCATCCCCCACCCCACTTCCAGGATCCCGCTACTGTATATACAATACCAACGAAAATAGTTGAAAATACTAGAAAACTGCTGATTTTAATTCTTTCAGCCACGGCTCCGGATACAATTGTTGCCGCTGTTGCCGCAAACATTGCCTGGAATATAAAATCAGTCCAGTATGTATAACCGCCATCAGCATATTCGATTAAGCCCGCCGCACCCTCAGGAGAGGCAATACCAAAACCTGCGAATCCAAAGAATTGCCCTATCGAAAACTCACCCGGATACATTAGGTTAAAACCAACAATAGCGTATGTGAGAAGACCTATAGAAATTATTGAAACATTTTTAAACAGAATGTTTGTCGTGTTTTTTGCTCGCGTTAGCCCGGATTCGAGTGATGCGAATCCCAGATGCATTATAAATACGAGAAATGTAGCAACAAGCATCCAAATGTTGTTAGCAGTAAAAATGGCGTCAGCAACTGTTGGTCCGGCTGCTTCCTCTTGTGCAAAAGTTGATAAAGTTCCCAGTAACAATAAGCTCAAAATGATAAAGGATGTAGCCTTTGTGGGCTTTCCTATAAATCCAAATAAAAAATCTTTCATCTCTTTACTCCTCCTTTGGCAGGGTCTTTTAAAATCAGATTTTTATAACGATAAAGTGCAAGAGACATGCCAAGTTAAATGGGGAGCATAAAACTAATCACAATCTATTGTGATTAATGGATAATTATAAAGAGTGCGGTGTAAATTTTTTGGAATTGCAAATAGGCGGGAAACCAAACGTGCTTAGTAATTAAGCACATTGGGTTGAATTTCATGCATTAAATCCGGTTTGCGCTTAAAATACAGGTGCGGCTACATTAAGCACCAAGGCTGTAGGAACTATAACTCAAATTGAGTAACTCATTTAATCCACGAGAGTTATTCTATATCCTCCAGCGCCTTACCTCTTGTCTCCGGAAGGGTCATAACAACTACGGCGGCCGCAACAGCAAAAACGGATACGGTAGTCAGTCCTATCGCAAAGCCATGCTGGCTCACTATATAACCAATCATAGGAGGCGCAACCGCGGACACTCCCCGGCCTACATTGTAGCAGAACCCCTGCGCCGTACCTCTAGCCCTGGTAGGAAAGATCTCAGAGAAAATTGCCCCGAATCCTGAGTAGAACCCGGTTCCGAAAAAGCCTATAAACGGTCCTAAAATAAGCACTTCTTTTAGGGTAGTTGCATGTCCGAAGAACCAAACCAGAACAGCCATGATTAAAAGATAAGCAACGAAGACCGGTCGCCGGCCAATCTTGTCGCTTATAAACCCAAAGGTGTTGCATCCGATAAAAGCCCCGATATTAATAGGAATAATCCAAATAAAACCTTTTGTATCAAGCCCTACACCTTTATCACTTGCCAGAAACTGCGGAAGCCAGAAATAAAGCCCCCAGTAAGCGATCATACATAAACTTGTGAGAACAGTCGCCGTAATCGTATATCGAAGTAAATCAGGCTCAAATATCTGTTTTAAAGTAAAGCCCTTGCCCTTCTCACCTAGCTCACCCTTATCCCTCATATCCTTGGTCTTCTTCCATACCTCGGGCTCATCTAGATTTCTTCTTATATAGAAAACCAAGAAAGCGGGCAGTACACCTACGAGGAAAAGAATTCTCCATCCTAAATCGATCCCGTCCATTTTAATATCCAAGATAGGAATGGTGTAAGTAACCCCTTCGTGTAAGTTAGGAATAATTAAAGTAGCGAGTATGGCAGCCAGGATATAACCTATTCCCCAGCCGCTTTGAACCATACCAATTACTTTGCCCCTGTGTTCTTTAGGCCATTTTTCTGCAACCAGCACCTCGCCAGAGGCCCATTCTCCTCCCATACCTATACCTAAGAAAAGTCGGCAAACGAGTAAGAACGCTACGTTGGGAGAAAAAGCGCTTATTCCGGTAAAGAGGGAATACAATAAAATACTATATGTAAGGGCTCTTACCCTGCCAATATAGTCCGAAATAACACCAAAAGCAGCCCCGCCGAAAGCGGATGAAAAGAGCGTTACTGAAAACAAAGCGCCAACCCAGGCTTCTGAGAGGTTAAACACCTTACCTATTGAGCCAACCGCAAAGGCAAACAATAGAAGGTCCATTGCATCAAGCGTCCATCCTAGTAACGCTGCATAGAACGCTTTCCATTGATCCGAATTTATTTCACGAACCCAGCCGAATAGCCCGGCATTTGAAGAACCGTTACTCATATCCTAGCCTCCCAGAGTGTTGTGTTGTTTTATGTTCTCCCATCCTACTAAATTCCTGATACTGTGTCAATCCCATGGAGCCTTGATTACTCCTTATATTAACAGCTTTAATTTTACTAATCTTATACACTTTTTCACACTTATAGTCTCCTTGACTTAGGGTGGGGACAGCGTTAAATTGTTTAAAGATGGGTACCAAGCAATTATATATAGAAACATACGGCTGTCAGATGAATGAGTATGACTCTGACAGAATCAAAAATGCACTCAGTGCTGAGCCTACCGACGACCCTAAAAGTGCCGACATTATTATAATTAATACTTGCGCGATTAGAGAAAAAGCGGACCAGAAAGCTTTTAGCAGCTTGGGGAAATACAAGTCGTTAAAAGCTAATAATCCTGACAAAATAGTAGGAATCGCAGGGTGCGTGGCACAGCTTTATGGAGATAAGCTCCTAAAGAAGATGCCCCATATCGATTTTGTCCTTGGACCAAGAGCTATTCCAAAACTCCCTGAAATAATCTCCAGGATTGAAAGAGAGAAAAGAAAAACCGTTGAAACCTCATATGATATAGAAGAGCTTTTTGAGATTGAGCCCTATCATAAAGAAGGAAAAGTAACCGGGTTCGTATCCGTTCAGCAGGGATGCAACAAGAGATGCACTTACTGCATTGTTCCTCAAGTCAGGGGGGACGAGGTAAACAGACCGCTTAAAGATATACTGACAGAAACTACTAATCTGATTAACAAAGGCGTTAGAGAAATAACCTTCATAGGTCAAACGGTTAACTCCTGGAAAGAGAACGGTTATAAGTTCGGCGACCTAATAAGAGCCGCCGCAGAGGTAGAGAACCTTGAGAGGATACGGTTCACGACATCTTACCCAAGAGATATCACGAAAAGAATGATAGATGCTATGAAGGATGTCCCACAAGTTTGTCATCATCTACACCTGCCCGTACAATCGGGGTCAGATAAAGTTCTCAGTATGATGAAAAGGACATATACCAGACAGTGGTATACGGATACGATAGAGAGGCTAAAAGACGCCGTTCCCGATCTTACGGTATCCACAGATATTATTATTGGCTTTCCCGGTGAGACCGGGCAGGATTTTGAAGAAACCATGTCGCTTATGAAAGAAGTGGAGTTTGAAAGCTCGTACTCATTTAAATTCTCAGCCCGCCCCGGCACGCCTGCAGCCGAGTATTCAGCAGAAGAAATGGTTGATCCGGATACTGCAAGCGCTAGATTATCCGAGCTTCAAGCATTTCAGAAAGATATTACGGAAAAAAAGAATCTAAGCAGGGTTGGTCAGATAGAAAAAGTATTAGTTGAGGGTGAGAGCCGAAATGATCCGGACTTCTTATCAGGCAGAACGGATCATAACAGAATATTAAACTTCAAAGGTACTAAAGATCTTGTAGGAAAAACTGTTGAGGTGAAGGTTACCGAAGGTCTTTTGAACTCTCTTCGCGGAGAGTTGGTAGTTTAATCCAGATTAGGAGGTTAATTATGCTTCTGCAAATGAAAGTGTCCGGGATAGCCCTTGATCCCTTTACAAACACTCCGATTGTCATTTTAAAAGACGAAACAAATGAAAGAACGCTGCCTATATGGATTGGATTTATGGAAGCAAGCTCTATTGCTATGGAGCTTGAAAAGACTCCACGGACAAGACCCATCACTCATGATCTTGTTAAGAATTTAATAGAAAAATTGGGTTTTCTCGTATCAAAAATTGAGGTCACGGATCTCCTTAACGATACATTCTACGCACGTATGCACCTCACAAAAGACAGTGAGGAATACATACTCGATGCAAGACCAAGTGACGCAATCGCAATAGCTATAAGGACCGACTCCCCTATCTTCGTAAATGAAGAGGTTCTTCAAAAATCTAAATCGATAGATATAGACGATGATAAGGAAAAACTGGAAAAGCTACTGGAACAGATGCCCGAAAGTAATTTTGGGAAATACAAGATGTAGTTATTAGGAGTTATTATCCTTCTTTATGTTTTCAGTTTCATAGCCCAAGTCCTTTCCCTTCATTCTTATACCTCTAAAATATTGAAATGAATTTCCCTATTTCAGGGATTATTTAACCCCCCTATATACCACGCAAGGATTAGAGCATTTATTGTGGTAGAATATCCGCCATGCCAAATGAAAAGACAATAACAGTAGTAGGCGGAGGGCTCGCGGGCTCAGAGGCGGCTCATCAGATATCCAAGCTCGGAATAAGGGTCAAATTACTTGAGATGAGGCCGGAAAAATCATCTCCGGCGCACAATTCAAATGACCTGGGCGAGCTTGTATGCAGCAACTCCCTAAAATCAAACTCTTTAGATAACGCAAGCGGAATCTTAAAACAAGAGATGAGAGAGCTCGGGTCTCTTATTATTGAGGCTGCGGATAACACCCACGTTCCTGCTGGAAAAGCCCTTGCCGTAGACCGTATTAAATTTGCACGGTATATAACTGAGAAGATAGAAAATAATCCACTAATTGAATTAGTCAGAGAGGAATTTACAAAAATACCGGATAATTTAGATTCCCCTTTAATTATTGCGAGTGGCCCACTGACTTCTGAGTCTCTATCAGAGAGCATTAGGCAGCTCTCAAATTCAGACCACCTCTATTTTTATGACTCCATATCCCCGATTATTGATGCGGAAAGCATTGACTACTCTATCGTGTATAGAGCATCAAGATATGAAAACGGAGAGCAGGAAGAAGGAGACTATCTCAACTGCCCGCTTAACCGTGATCAATACTATGGGCTTATTGATGAGCTGCTTTCATCTGAAAAAATAGAAACAAGGGATTTTGAGAAGGGAATTTACTTTGAAAGCTGTCTCCCTGTAGAAGTCATTGCCGAGAGGGGAAAGGATACTCTAAGGTTCGGACCCGCAAAACCCGTCGGTCTTAAAAACCCCAGAGACGGAAGGATTCCTTATGCCGTGATACAGCTTAGATGTGAAAATAAGGAAGCCTCTATGTATAACATTGTAGGGTTTCAGACGAAGCTTAAATACCCTGAGCAAAAAAGGGTTTTTAGAATGATTCCGGGGCTTGAGAATGCTGAATTCATGAGGTTTGGGAGCATTCACCGAAATACTTATATCAATTCGCCAAAACTCATCGAACCTACGCTTCAGGTAAAAGATAACGATTTACTCTTCTTTGCAGGGCAGATATTAGGCGTTGAAGGATATGTAGAATCAGCCGCAATGGGCATTATAGCCGGGATGAATGCCGCAAAGCTCGTACTTAATGAGCCCATGATTGTCCCCCCAAGAGAAACGGCTATCGGATCACTTCTTAAATATATTACCGACACTGAAGTTAAAAACTTCCAGCCAATGAATATAAATTTCGGCTTATTCCCACCGGTACAAGGGAAAATGCCAAAACCGGAGAAGAAAAAACTCATGGCTAAAAACGCCTTGGAAAATATCACTAGAGTCATTAACCCATAGTGCATTCTTCAAAATAGATTACTTTTATTAAAATCTGGAGTAGCCGGCATAAGCTCCGGCAATAATTATGTATTTTCTCTAAAAGACTTGACTTTTAACTCAAATTGGACTAATTTTTAATTGATGATGGGACAAAGTGTTGAAATTCAATTGCCTGATAAAATATATTTTCGGATAGGAGAAGTAAGCGACTTCACCAATATCAAGCCCTATGTGCTTCGTTACTGGGAAAGTGAGTTTGACGAGATTAATCCTATAAGAAGAAAGTCCCAAAGGTTATATGACCGCGATACCATTCATACTGTAATCAAGATTAAAAACATGCTCTATGAGCAGAATTTTACGATTGCGGGTGCCAAGAAAAAACTAAAAGAAGAAGCGAACCAAAAGAGAGTCAGCACAAAAGTAAATGTTTTACTTCATGAGATATTAGGCGAGCTTAAAGCCATAAAACAAGACCTTGGCTAATTATCCCCCACTAGAACTTCCACAATTCTTACTTCTATAAACTATACGGGGTGTAGCGCAGACTGGTAGCGCATCGGTCTGGGGGACCGGAGGTCGCCGGTTCAAGTCCGGCCACCCCGACCATTTTTAACACACTATTTGTACTAAGGGTTTAGTTATAAATCGTTTATTCCTACTCCAGTGAATCAATAAATAGGATCGACGATTAGGAGCCTTGTTTTTTATTCCCATGTATGAGTTGTATTTATATCTGACATCTTACAGTTTTTTTCTAAGCACAAATTATATAATATACTGTAATTACTCAATTATTCCTGTGGCACGTTCTGTGCATATTATGTTTAATAAAGCAGTAGGGGGTAGAAGATATGAAAACCATCTTATCTTTGAGAGGGGCAGTTTTCTTTTCGGCGGTATTGGTAATTTCCTTATTCATTTTAAGCGCTACGTCTTTTGCCGCTACGTTTACGGTAACGAATACCAACGATGCGTTAGTCGGGTCGTTGAGGCAGGCGATAGAGAACGCGAACAATAACGCAGGTCCGGATGATATAGTTTTTGCGTTTGGCGTTACGGGGACTATACCCTCGGATGTTGCTTTTAGCGGTCAGATGTTAATTACAGACGACGTTACTATAACCGGACCCGGGGCTAACCTTTTAACAATAGATGCTCAGATGGTAGAGAGAATATTCAATATTGATGACGGTGATCCTGGTAACGATATAGTTGTATCAATAAGCGGACTTATGCTAATAAATGGTTCTGATGATCAGGGCGGTGCCATATTAAACAATGAAGAGTTATCTATAGATTCATGTGTGTTTGAGGACAATCAGGCTGATGAGGGCGGCGCTATTTTTAATAGTTTTGGAAGCACAATAAACACGATAAACCACAGCACGTTCAGTGGGAATAGTGCTATATTTGAAAGTGGCGCTATTCTTAATAAAGGCGCAATTGGGCAAATAACTAACAGCGCATTCAGCGGGAATAGTTCTATTAATGACGGCGGCGCTATTTCTAATCTTTTCGGCACAATAGGAGAAATAAACAATAGTACATTCACTGGGAACAATACTGTTTTAGGCGGAGCTATTTTTAATGCCGGCGGCACAATAACCACAATAACCCAAAGCACTTTCAATATGAATGAGTCTGTTCTGGATGGCGGCGCTATTTATAACGTCGGCACAATAGGAGAAATAACCTACAGCACATTCAGTGGAAATAACGCTGATAGTGACGGCGGCGCTATTTTTAATGAAAATGGCGCAACAATAACCGCAATAACCCACAGCACATTCAGCGAGAATATGGCTATTGCTGGATCAGGCGGTGCTATTTGGAATAAGAATAGTGCCATAATAGGAGAAATAGCCCATAGCACGTTCAGTGGTAATAGTGCGTTTACCGGCGGCGCTATTTTTAATGATGGTATGATAGAAGAAATAATCCACAGCAATTTCAGTATGAATATGGCTATTAATGGAGACGGCGGCGCTATTTTAAATGGTGGCACAATAGATGAAATAACCAACAGCACATTCAGCGGGAATATGGCTGTTAACAACGGCGCTGGCGGCGCTATTTTAAATGGTGGCACAATAAACACGATAAACCATAGCACGTTCAGCGGTAATAGTGCGTTTAACGGCGGCGCTATTTTTAATGAGGACACAATAAACACGATAAACCATAGCACGTTCAGCGGTAATAGTGCGTCTACCGGCGGCGCTATTTTAAATGGTGGCACAATAACCGCAATAACCAACAGCACTTTCAGTAGTAATAGTGCTAATGATGCCGGCGCTATTTTTAATGGTCAGACAATAAACATTTCTTTTACGACAATTATAAATAATTCGGCAGGCCAAGGCCAAGTGGGAGGAATAGAGCATTTCGCT
>Ga0209633_10004005_pt1 | contig 13420 bp, 12 predicted proteins | sample Cruoilmetagenom1_FD_187290 | JGI IMG/M metagenome (GOLD analysis project Ga0209633, IMG submission 187290) | Oil polluted marine microbial communities from Coal Oil Point, Santa Barbara, California, USA - Sample 1 (SPAdes) (version 2) | ecosystem: Environmental > Aquatic > Marine > Oil seeps ... | reverse complement strand
AACGGTTATATACGCCATTGTTCTCAGCTGTATCAAAACTAAGCATGTCATCGCCGCGTCCGCCATTGATGTAATCGCACCCCGCGCCGCCGTCTAGTTCATCATCGCCACTGCCGCCGTAAAGACGGTCATTTCCTGCGCCGCCAAATAAAATGTCATCGCCAAAACTGCCCGAAAGCCTATCGTCGCCATCGCCGCCACTTAGATCATCATCACCGCGTCCGCCATAAAGTCTGTCATCGCCTGTACCGCCGTCAAGGATGTCATCCCCGCGCCCGCCATGCAAAACATCACTGTGCGCGCCGCCGTTTAGAATATCGTTTCCAGAACCACCAAAGAGTAAATCGCAACCCTCGCCGCCGATCAGCGTGTCATTGCCAGATCCGCCGTAAAGACGGTCATTTCCAGACCCGCCATCCAGGATATCGTTACCACTAAAACCGAATATTCTGTCATGACCACCTAGGCCATAAACGATGTCATCTCCACCAAATGCGAAGATTATATTGCTGTAGTTATTTGCTGTGATTGTGTCAGCACTATTCGTGCCGAAAAAATAGCGTAAATACCAAGTCATAGATGGCCCCTTTGATTAGTGCTCCTACATAGCATAAAACTCAAAGCACATTCAATAGTAAATAAAACATAAACTACCCGCAGGAAGGGAAAAATTGGCATTAATTTATTTGGTGATAGAACGCTACCAACATAAAAAAACTCGAACTATATCAAAACAATCATTGGCATTGTCAGAGGAAAGTTCATAATTAGTCAATAGCCGACGTTTAGGCATATGCCATGACCAATTTATTCAAATACTATAAGACTTCGCCCGATATCATCCGCCTTGCGGTTCTCATGTATGTGAGGTTTCCGCTGTCTTTGCGAAACGTCGAAGATTTACTACACGAACGCGGAATTGATATCAGCTACGAAACTATACGTGCATGGTGGAATAAATTCGGACCTGTATTTGCTTCTGATATCCGTAAGAAACGCGTTGCTAATCATCAAAGTTACACACATTGGAAATGGCATCTCGATGAAGTCTTCGTCAAAATAAACGGGGAACTTCATTACCTTTGGCGCGCTGTTAATCAGGAGGGCGAAGTTTTGGAAACTTACGTTACGAAGCGACGGAATCGCCAAGCGGCTTTGAAATTCTTACGGAAAATTATGAAACGGCATGGACCGCCACAAACCATCATTACCGATAAACTGGCGTCATATAAAGCCGCAATGCGCCAGCTAGGAAATATGAATAAGCAAGATACGACAAAACACCATAACAATCAGGCGGAGAATTCGCACCAACCATTTCGACGAAGAGAGCGAGCGATGAATAAGTTTAGAGCGGAAAAGTCACTCCAAAAATTCGTATCCATCCACGCCCAATTTCACAATCACTTCAACCACGAACGACATTTAAACCGCAGAGAAAATTTTAAAAAATATCGTGAGTTAGCGCTTGCCGAATGGAGACAAATTGCAGCTTAGATTCATGCCAAAATTAAATCTTGCAAACTACTTACTTTCCTCTGACAATGCCCTCGTGCCGATCTGGCTGAAATTTTCTACTTCTTAAAATGCGAGTAGATAGTACGGCCAAGCGCGGCTGCGAATGGTGCTATGATACCGCCTACCATCACCGTTATAACTTCAGTAGAGAGATTTAAAATCAGTTCCATGTTTTGCGTCCTTTCTGTCAAAACCAACGACAGGTGAACATAATATTCAGGGAACATACATGAAGTGAAGTGGAGCGGTCTGGAACGAGATAATCATAGGGCTGCGCTGACGACATGCTCTGGTCTGCTACCGAATAGCCTACAATTGACTTGAAGAAATTCTAATCTTTCTTGAAATAAAACTGGGCGAAATCTGGAGAAAAATGATCGGGATATACGGTGTCTATATGTGACCAACCTTTGGTCAAGGCAAAGGCGACCAAGGCATCTGGACAATAGCTAGTATGATTAAAAACGTCACAAGGAAATCCATCGATATCGGCAGTCATAATCATTGAATGACTATCGGGAACATTCGTAACTCCTTCAAGGTCTCCGTTTTCAAATCTTGTCTTCAACGCGTCCATGACGCTGGAAACGGATTTTCGTGACCCCAATTCATGGATGAGGTCCCGTAGCGGGTTACGCAACAATGATTTAACTGAGGGACTTAAATACCGTGACGTGCTTTCGTCATCAGGTTCTTCTTCTGCCTTTTGTACAGTCGATCTGAGTTTTACGCTGGCACTGAGTACTAGAGTGTCGCCGGGTACGGAGACGAGATTGAGCGACCGAAAAAACTCCGCTTCACTAATATTTCCGATAGTTCCGCCCGTAAGCGACCAAACGACGAATTTTGCGCCGTGGCGCAATTCCCGTTTTCGGGCGCCTGAATTAAGCTTCATGAGATCCCCGGTGAATAGTTCAATAGCGACTTTGTCGCCCCAGTCAGTTTGTGTCCAATGAGCAGCCAGGCGGGCCAATGAGCGGCGCAACATCCAAGGACTAATATCAAATAGGGCATAACGTAGGGGGTTGGCTTCCGTGTAAGACCCTGTGCCAAGGAAGGCCGATATGGTCGACACATCCTTACCAAAAGCGCCGCCGCCGCCAAGCATAACAATGGCGTCGGGCGGGTTATGGGCCATTTCGTCAAGAAAAATTTGGCTGCGCCAAAGCTTGTCCAATGAATATTTGCACTTGTCATAGGTGGGATAGTGTTGTGCGGTGACAATTGACTCCCAAAAGACGGCGCTATCGGGGTGTTGGTAAAACACCCGTTGGTCCATCGCTCCTCCGACCGCTGCCTGACGGACTGAGGGCGCATCGCCGTCTTCAAAAACATACATGGGGAATATGTCCGTATTCAGGCGTTTTAATCTAACCCGAATTGAATTGTCGGTCTTTTCGAGGTTCGTAACAGGGACGTCGTCATCCATAAATATGGACTGCGGAAGAATTTCATTCTTACCTTGCGCTTCTGCTCGGCGAGCTTTTGGCAATAAGTTGATGAATTCATCAAATGTACTTCTCATCAACATTTGTGCGGTGACGCTCTCATCACAAGCTAATCGGTAGGCAATATATTCAAATAGTTTAATAGCTCTTGGTGTCCGCGTTGGGACGCCGTCATACCAAGTGTGCATGTTCTCCGTGAGTTTCTCGCGGTAGAATTCCTCTTCTTTAAACACTGCGTCACCGAACACCTCATCGACAAGGGCTGGGAAACCATCGGCGTTAAACAATATTTTCAACGCGACAATTTTACGGGTCCAATCATTCAATATAGGCATCAAGTTTGCTCCGTCTCTATGTCGGTGTCGGGCTTCGCTGGCACAGGCGCGCCCATTACTCGCGCCGCAATTACATTGGCGATGAGGCCAGCACAAATTCCAGGAGCGGCTTCATTGATCATCGCGCCATGACCTGCGAACTTCCAATAAACAGCTACTGACAGACCGGTAATAATGGCGATCAGGATGGACCCTTGCACATGGCGAAAATTCATGAGTTTGACGATCATAGCTGGCGCCAGCCCAGCGCCCATCAGCGAAACGGATGTGACAGCGAGATTAAGAACGGTGTCGTCCACATTCAAAGAGGCAAACATCGACACAACGCCAAGCGCTAGGGTGATAACAGCAAGAGGAATCTTACGTGATTTAGGTATGAGACGCTCCAGCATGTCGAACTTAAAGGATTGGGCCATTGCCACTAACAAACTGTTTGTCGTTGCTGCTATTGTGGCAAATATGTCTGCAACGATAATACCAGTCAGCACAGCGCCGAAATTAGAGGCAAAGAAGAGGCTCAGACCTGCCTCTGGATCCTCAATTCCCGGCATGACGCCGCGCAAGAATAATCCAAATACGGTCATCGATATCCATGTGAACTGGACAAACCCTATATAAATCCACCAAGCCGATTGTGTTTCTTGAGCGTCCCGACCAGCGAGATAGCGGGAAACAATTTGCGGTTGGCCTAAACCAAAACCCAGGGCCGCGGCGGCGAAGCCAGCCACAAAGCCTAGGATTGTCAGAAAACTGCCCATACCGAAGAGATTGGTAAAATTCTCGCCCGCTGCGTCTATATTGGCCTGAAACAGATTCCAATCGCCAGAGGCAACATACAGGACAGCGCCAAGGGCAACTATGGTACCAATGATGCGGATGATTGATTGCAAGCTATCTGCATAGATAGATCCTCTAAAACCGCCAATGGTGGTGTAGGCTATAATGACCATGGCAAATAAGCTCAATGATCCGGCTGGGTTGATACCAAAGGCTCCGTGCACAAATTTCTGACCTGCAAGCCATTGAGCGGATGTATACCCTGTCAGGCAAACAACGATGATTAAGCCAACGACTACAGTTATGATGGTGGTTAAGCGACTAGTATCATTTCCTGAAATTAGGTCCGTAATCGTACGAGCCCCCACGCGTTTGCCATATGAATTGATACGGCCCGGAAAAAATGTCCAAAAAATGGTATCCCCGATCAGCCAAGCAAGAGGGAGTAAAAGCCATTGCAGCCCGTATACATATCCAAGACCAACGCCCGCGGTTACGATAAACCCACTATTAGCGGTGGCCCCAGCACTCAGGCCGATCAACCATTTATTCAGCTTTTGATCTGACAAAGTATCACTATTTATGACAGCTGCATGGCGGCGCGCCAGAAAGGTTACGCCGAAGGTCGCTAAAACTGTCAGCATGAATACAAAACCAGCACCAGAAAATAACGCAGACATGGGGTTCTCCTCTATTGAAACCTATCTATAGCGTAAATACCTTCGGACTATCCATGGAACAATCTTGAATAGGACCGAACGGGACACTCGTTTAGATTCCCAACTATCTCTTGCCTTCGCCGACCTAATGTCCGGTTTGGGGATTAAACTTCCATTTTTATGACTGGACTTCATATGTGTTTCGAGCGTGTATAGAGACATGTCAGATCAGGATAAACTACAGGAACACGCCGCCACTATCATGGCGCATCTTGAAGATGCGAACATGGCAGCTATGGAAATTCAGGGTCATGATAAGACCCTAACAGACATCTCCCATGGATTTGAAACTATCCGGAATGAGCTCCAAACCATCAATAATATCCTTGCAGTAGTCGATGTTTTGATGACGAATTTGAATTCGCGATAATCACCACAAATGACTGGACTTCCTGTGCAAAGGAAGCGGTAGTGTGGTGCGGCTCAGCATTTTGAGCCTTGTCTCGGTAGAAGCGGCCACATTGTGTGTGCGTAGAACACGGAGACAAAAATGAAAACTCAAACAACAAAAACAACGGATATTATCGCACCGCGAGCCGGAAGCAAACAAGCCAAGCTAGTGGGCATGCTTTCTCGCAAAAGCGGTGTAACAATTGCCAAAGCCAGTGAAGCCTTGGGATGGCAGATGCACACGACACGAGCCACACTGACCGGCTTAAAGAAGCGCGGTTATGTTATCGAACGTAAAGACCGCGATGGTAAGGACAGCATTTACTTCATCCTTCCCACTGAGGCCAAGTAATGGGCATGTCGTTGGAACAACTTGCCGACTGCAACCGCCTTGAATTGGTGCAAACCTGGGCGGAGACCTTCGGGTCTTCGCCTCCGCCTAATACCTCACAAAATATGATGCTCTTGATTGTCGGGTGGGAGATACAGGCTAAAACCTCACGACCCGATGTTCGGGCACTGAAGACGGCGGTCAATACACGATTGCGATCCGACGGTAGGACAGATGAAGTCACAGGCATTACGGCTACCCTTCTTAAGGCGAAGATAGATCTGTCCCCCGGTACACGCCTATCACGGGACTGGCAGGGCAATGCCTATGTAGTTGATGTATTGGATAAGGGGTATGCATTTGATGGTAAATTGTACTCATCCCTTACCCCCATAGCCAAAACCATTACCGGTTCACATCGCTCTGGACCCCACTTCTTTGGCGTGTCGTCATGAAGAAGGTCCGTTGTGCAGTCTACACACGTAAGTCGTCCGAGGAAGGTCTGGAACTCCAATTCAACTCTCTGCATGCACAAAGGGAATCCTGCGAAGCCTATATCCTATCTCAAGCCGGAGAAGGTTGGACATGCCTGAAGGACCCGTATGATGACGGCGGTATATCAGGAGGTCATATGGAAAGAGCGGGGCTTAAAAGACTGATTGCAGATATCAAACTGGGCAAAGTGGATGTGATAGTGGTTTACAAGGTAGACCGCCTTACACGGTCACTAACAGACTTCTCGAAGCTGGTAGAAGTCTTTGATGAGCACGAGGTCTCATTCGTGTCTGTCACACAGGCGTTTAACACGACCAATTCTATGGGACGATTAACACTCAACGTCCTGCTCTCGTTTGCCCAGTTTGAACGGGAAGTCACAGGCGAACGCATCAGAGACAAGATTGCGCTCTCCAGGAAGAGAGGGTTATGGACAGGTGGGCTCCCTCCCCTTGGCTATGATGCTATTGATAAGAAGCTGATCATCCATGAGAGTGAAGCCAAAACGGTCAGGCATATCTATAATCGTTACACCGCTCTTAAGAACGTACGAAAGCTTAAAGACGAACTTGACCGAGATGGGTATGTCTCCAAGCGTAGAGTTGCAAAAACAGGGCGAGAGACAGGTGGTAAGCCCTTTGAGCGTGGGGCACTATATGCCATCCTCAAAAACCAGACCTATCTAGGCATGACCACGCACAAAGGCGAGAGCTTTGACGGGGAACATGAGCCTATCATTGACAAGGCAGTATTTAAAAAAGTGCAGACCATACTCGCGTCGAACCGACAACGGGAAAAGCATAAGGCAAATGCCAAGGACCCGAGCTTGTTATCAGGCAAGATTATTACGGATGCGGGCATCACTCTGACGCCAACACATGCGCAAACCCATGGCAGACGATATCGTTATTATGTGGAACGACGAAAACCGGATCAGCAAGCGTCCGTTCAGACAAGACCCATCAGGCTTCCTGCATCAGAAATAGAACGTTCTGTCTGTTCAGAACTTGCCACTTATATCATGGATCCAATCAAGCTGATAGATGTGCTAGGAATGAAAAATGCGGCGCAGGAAGCACAATCAAGCATATGCGAAGAATCCGCCGAGATTGGAACAATATTGACCGCTTCGACTAAACGGGCCAACGACAATGTAATAATTCGAAGGCTGGTTCAGCAGGTAAAACTCCTACCTGACATGAAAGGCTATACGCTCTTAGTAGATTTGCTGGTATTGGCAAAAACTTTGAATCTTCCCCATGCCCCTACCAAGGAAACGACCACACTCAATGTCGAGCTGGAACTCAAGGTCTGCAACAATGGCAAGAAGGTCATCATTGGCAACAAGCCTGCTATTACGCCAACTCCTAATGCATCACTCATCAATGCACTGAAAATCGCCCATCAAATCAAGCAACAATATATGGGAATAATGCCCCCCTCCCTCACTCACATTGCAACATCTATGAACATGAATAAACGGCAGGTGTGGCGTAATTTGAAGTTGGCATTTTTAGCTCCCGATATACAGCTATCTATACTATCAGGCACTCAACCGCACGGCCTTTGCATACAGGACTTACTAGACACAAAGTTGCCAATCGAGTGGCTTGCCCAGCGTACTGTTCTTGGGTTCGCTTAAAACTCCCACGAAACACCAACAATACTGCAACATCACTGCAACGCAGATGTATAAAAGCCCACTGCGAAAATCGCGACCAGAGACGGTCGCGAATTTACCCCCAAATCCGCATATAAGAGGCGTCTCTCCAGCACGTTTTAACCGCAAGACTGTCCTAAGTCCCCGTTAGTAGGGTACTAATCCAGAGCGGTATATATCTTGAGGTTTGTGCCAGAAGGTAGTGGCGGAGACGAAGGGATTCGAACCCTCGATGGGCTTATGACCCATACTCCCTTAGCAGGGGAGCGCCTTCGACCACTCGGCCACGTCTCCACTGGCGGAGTTAGCGCACGGCAAGCGGCCATGCAAGTCGCAAATGCGATATTTTGAAATTAATGCAGATTGCGCTGATTTACGGGCTGTTAAACATAAACGCACCCCGCTGTGCCGTTTTGGAACAAACCGCCTAAATTTGTGACATAATGCCGCAAAATTCATCCAGTTTATCGTGAAAATATTCCTAGGCGTTTACTCAATATTTTCTCTATTGGGCTAGTGTCTGTTCATAATAAAATGGTGGACTACATGAAACAGCAAGACAAAGCCGGTGCGGGCCAGCAAAGCGCGCATACGCGCGTGGCGGATAAAGCGAGGCGAAAACCTGTCGAAACGATTGGCCAATTCGCGCGGCGCACAGGCCAAACGCAACAGGCCAGACCCCGCACACCCCTCACCGCTATTAAGTTTTCATCCAAAACCCGCAGCGTAAACGCTCTGCGTTTTGCTCTGCGTTTATCAGACGCATTCTGGGTGAGCCTCGTCATATTACTGACATTATGGAACGGCTATACTGGCACTGGGAATAAGGATATTCTTGCACCGATAGCGGCAGGCCTATCTGGAACACTTGGGTTTTTCGCGGCGCTATATCTAATGAAAGCGCATCAATTTTCACCCGCCGAGTCATATAGCCAGCATATAAAAAAAATTGCTTTAGGCGCGGCGGCAGCCCTAGGCGTTTGGTTGTCTGCTGCTTTGATCTTTAAGCCTGATACGTTTTTGCCAGATTATCTTGCGATCGCTGGCCTACTGGCGACGATAGGACTGCTAATCTTGCACTCGCTTTATTATATTTACATAAAACGCCAACACAAAAGCGGGCTGCTTATTCCCAATATCATTATGTTGGGCGCGACGGAAACGGCAAGGCGGTTGATCGAAGAAAATGCCCGTACGCGCGAGCTAAATATTTTAGCGATCTTTGACGAGCGCCTGTCACGCGCGCCGCACAATATTCACGGCGTGCCTGTCGTTGGGAAAATTCAAGATATGCTAGACTGGGAAGCGCTACCATATGTTGACAGAATTGTTGTGACCTTGCCGTCAATGGCCCAAGAACGTAAAAAAGTATTCGTAGAGCAAGTTCGCAAACTACCCAACCGCATTGCCTTTGTTGTAGACGAGTTTGAAAATCTTGATCATGTGCAACAGCGTCTGTCCCAAATTGCCGAAATCGGTATGCGCGAAGTAACAGGTAAGCCAAAGTCTGGCCGCCACACATTTCTGAAACGCATCGTTGACATTAGCATAAGCGGGACAGCTTTGCTTCTCGGCGCGCCTGTACTTATCTTGGTGGCCATTGCCATCAAGCTCGACAGTAAAGGCCCCGTCTTGTTCAAACAGCAGCGCCAAGGATTTAATAACCGGGTGTTTGGCGTGTATAAATTCCGCTCTTTAAAAGTCGAAGACGAGGATAAAGAGGCTAAGTCTCAAGTACTAGCAGGTGATAACCGCGTGACGCGCGTAGGGAAGTTCATTCGCAAAACCTCATTAGATGAACTCCCACAATTGGTTAATGTACTGAAGGGTGATATGTCCTTGGTTGGCCCGCGCCCACATGCCGTTGGGATGCATACGGCTGGGATCGAAACTTACAAACTTGTCGATGAATATGCACACCGCTTAAAAGTAAAACCTGGCCTAACTGGCTGGGCGCAAATCAATGGTTCACGCGGGCCTTTGCATGACGCAGATAGTGTTGCGCTGCGCGTACGATATGACCTTGAATATATCGAGCGCTCTAATATTGTGTTTGATTTTATGATTATGCTAAAAACTGTGCCCTGCCTGTTTGGCGATAGTGAAAACATTCGTTAGGCGCCGCAATGATCTGGAAACAAGTCGCAAAATATGTCCCCGTTAACCTAGCCGCGCTCGTGGTTAGTTTTGGCACGATTGCGGTTTTAACCCGTTTGCTTAGTGGTGCAGAATTTGGCCGCTACGCACTTGCCATCGCCACCATGCATTTCATGCACATGATGGCTTTTACTTGGGTAGAAGCCGCGATGGCACGCTATTACGCACGCGCCGAGCGTGAAGACGACATGCCAGGGCACTTAAAGACCTTGTATTTTTACGGTATTGTTATGGCAGTCATTGGCCTTGGCGTCTTTATGACAGGATTATATTTTGTTCCCTTAGACACACATCTAAAGACAATAATCGGCTTTGCCCTTAGCTCGACATGTATTACGTTGATATATAATTTGGGCATTGAAGCCCATAAAGCAGGCCATAGAATTGGCCGTTATAGTGCCATCCAAACGACACAAAGTATGCTTGGGTTTTCCATTGGGATTGCCCTAATTGTACTCACACCTTTGCGCGAGCAAGCGCCCTTTATTGGCATTATAATTGCCAATCTTGCTGCCCTCGTAATCGACCTTCCCTTTATGCTAAAACGCATGAAAGGCGGGCGCGTGGAAACACAGCGCACGAAAGAATATTTCGCTTACGGTCTACCGATTTGCATCACACTAATGCTGTCTTACATGCTCTCGCAAGGCGACTTATTTATCATCAAAAGACTGATGGACCCAAGCATAGCCGACCAAATGGTAGGTCGCTATAATGCGGGCTATAACCTTGCCAACCGCACTATTGATATGCTGTTCGTTTGGGTGGGCATGGCTGTGACGCCTATTGCTATAACGGCGCTGGAGCATGACGGCCTTGATAAGGCCAAAGAAATCATGAAAAACTATGGCGCGACATTGCTCTTGCTCACAATGCCCGTTGCCGCCGGCATTGCCCTCGTGGCAGAACCTGCGGGCACCATTGTTTTAGGCGAAGACGTGCGCGCAGGCGCCATCGAGATCATGCCGTGGATTGCCATGGCAGGCCTTATGAACGGGCTGATTACATATTACGGCCAGCGCGCGTTTATGCTGTCTAAGAACACTGGAATTTTAGCGCTCACACTAGTGCCGCCCGTGATTGTCAACCTCACGCTCAATTTTCTTCTCATACCAAAATACGGCATCATGGGCGCGGTATGGGCAACATTGTGGGCCTATGGTCTTGGCCTCATCATCACCTTTATTGTTGCGCGGCGTTATTTCCCATTGCCAATACCGCTCAAAGCATTGGGGCTTTGCGGTTTTGCTTGCGCCGTAATGGCGGGGACGGTTCTGTCGCTCCCTGACATGAGCGCCCTGCCTGTCATTGTTGATCTTCTGGTTAAAGCTGTTGCCGGCGCAGCAAGCTATTCTCTTGTGGTCTTTGCGACCAATGCAGCCAACTGCCGCGACCTAGTTATTGACCTGAAAGCCAAATTTAAAAACCGCAATAGCGGCGAAGCGGTGGAGGCATAAATGGTAAATATTATGCAAAACACCGCTGCTAAAAAAATGGTTGAACCCGCCTTGTCCATCTTAATACCATTTTATCACGACGACCCTGCGGCCCTACTGGGCGCGCTCGCACTACAGACGCAAGAACTCCGTACAGACGTAGAAATTTTGATCTATGATGACGGCACTAATGATAAAACAGTAAATGATAATCTGGTAAAAATCGCAAGCGAAAGCCGCGCGCCCATCAGCCTATATTTTGCCCAAGACAATCATGGCCGCGCCCATGCGCGCAACGCGCTAAAAGAAAAGGCGCGCGCGCTGTGGGTATTGTTCCTAGACGCAGACATGCTCCCAACGACGGATAATTTCATCGCGGGTTACCTTACAGAAATTATTAAAGACGAAACCGATATATTGTTTGGCGGTTTTACTGTGCCTGACCAAAAGCAATCCGCCGAGACGGAACTACACCGCGCGTTCTCACATACGTCTGATTGTCTGGGCGCAGACGAGCGTACCAAAAACGGGCCACAATATGTGTGTTCATCAAACCTTTGCGTACGCGCCAGTGTGTTGAACGAGCAGCCTTTTGATACAAACTTTCAAGGCTGGGGTTGGGAAGACAGCGAATGGGCCGCACGTGTTGCCAGTGTGTACCGCCTTAAGCATGTCGATTTACCAGCCCTACATTTAGGACTAGAGAACACCGAAACTCTGCTTAAGCGCTTCAAAGATAGCGGTGAAAATTATGTGCGCTTTACAAGTAAGCATCCAGAACTCGCCAAGACATTGACCCTTTATAAAATGAGCCACAAATTAAAGCGCCTACCAGGACAAGCACTCATGCGGCCATTTTTAGCATTTACTGTGCGCAGTAATTTTATGCCTACTAAGCTTAGACTGCTGGCGTTAAAGTTATGGCGGGCCAGCTGGTACGCGAAAGCATTATCATGAACGCGCCCTATCAACCCTCCAGTGCTTTAGGTGCAAAAATCGCGCGCAAGCTCTTGCCATTTCGAGCGCGGCGCGATGTACGCCTGAATTTAAACCGCTCGGTTATCAGTTTTACTTTTGATGATTTTCCCCTCTCTGCCATAGAGAACGGCGCAAACCTGCTGGAGGCCGAAGGCTGGCGGGCAACGTTTTATGTGGCCGCTGGACTAGCGCGCACGACCAATCATCACGGCTTGCATTTTCGCGCTAGCGACCTGATAGGCTTGCAAAACAAGGGCCACGAAATCGCGGGCCATACATTTACTCATGCCGACTGCACGCAGCTAACAAGCGATCAAGTCATGGCTGAAATTAGCAAGAATAAAGCCGCTCTTAAACAAATGGGCGTCACTGGTGAGATTGAGCATTTCGCCTACCCATTTGGCGGAGCCACGGCGGAGCTTAAGAAAAAACTAGCCTCCGAGTATAAATCCTTGCGCGGCATCACGCCTGGCATCCACTACAAGGCAGCTGACCTTAGCGGCCTTAAGTCTACGCCCATATTTTCTGGTGATAAACTCATGCAGGCGCTCGCGCTCATCGAGCAACTTAAACGCAAACCTGGGTGGTTGACATTTTTTGCGCACGATATATGTGACGCACCTTCTGCATGGGGCTGTACGCCCGCTGAATTTCATCGCGTTGTAAAAGCCGCAAAAAATAGCGGCGCACATGTGCTGCCTATAGGCCCAGCCTTAAAAAAGATGGAGAACGGTTTTGGCTAATTTAATAAAGTATGGCGTGTCTATAATCGTGCCAACATTTCGCCGCCCAGACGGATTGAAAACTGCGCTTGAGAGCTTGATGATGCAAAATGCAGGCGAGCTTGCGATAGAAATCATTATTGCTGATAATGACCCGGAGGGAAGCGCACGCAACTATGTTGAAAATTTTGCAAAATCAGCGGCCCTAAAAACCCACTATATTCATGTGCCTGCTCCGGGCGTTTCGAATGCCCGCAACGCGGCGCTCAAAGCTGCCAAAGGCCGCTATCTCGCCTTTCTTGATGACGACCAAGAGGCTGGAAAAAAATGGCTAGAAACCCTGCTTCGTACGGCAGATAAATATGGTGCAGGCCTTACTTTTGTTCCGACCCATGCACGTATTCCCGGCACATCTAAATACAATGATTATCTCGTAGACTTTTTCTCGCGCATT
>Ga0209633_10004003_pt1 | contig 13426 bp, 26 predicted proteins | sample Cruoilmetagenom1_FD_187290 | JGI IMG/M metagenome (GOLD analysis project Ga0209633, IMG submission 187290) | Oil polluted marine microbial communities from Coal Oil Point, Santa Barbara, California, USA - Sample 1 (SPAdes) (version 2) | ecosystem: Environmental > Aquatic > Marine > Oil seeps ... | reverse complement strand
ACCCTCGGTGAGTTACCCCACACAGACGTTCCAGGTCTGCACCTTCGACCACTCGGACACCTCTCAACATAAGTATCTACATGCAATAAACAAAAAAATGTTTTAGATTATTGACTAGATAATGTAGTACCCCTCCCCAGATGTCTGCGGCACACAGTAAAGAAAGGTGGGCTGCTATGTTCCCATCCTGACCCATTGTCTCTCAGTACCGTTGCACAGGTCTGAAAAGAGGCATGCGAATTCTAGCAAAAGATTGCTTAGAATTCGGATAGTTCTGACAGGGTGATACTCCACTCATCAAAGGGAAGTGCTTCAAAGTGCAGTTTTTCTATCTCATACTCGTAGCTATTGGCCACGGTGACGATGGTTACTTTTTTGATGCCGTACTTTTTATATAGTGAGAATTTATTTTGAGACTTTACCCAAACACTCTCTTCACTCTCGAAGGGAGCAGGAATGATCAGTTCATTTTCTTTGGTTACGTAGCCGTGGATACCCAGTGTTTCTACATCAATGTGGTGTTTCATGAGTGCTAAGGCTATCATCGTGTCAAACTGCATGATGAAAGGTTGCCCGATCGTGAGGTATTTGGCGAAAGCAAAGTCGAAGAGGAGCATTTTTTTCCCGGATTTTTGATACCTGTCATCGATGAAGAGGACAAGTTTTTCCTGAGTAAAGAGTTTCATGGTCTTATAGAGCCAATCTTTTGAGACTTTAAACTTCTCTTTCGCAAAAGTATAGATCTGATGGGTGCTAAGATGCTTGGTATGATGCTGAGCAAGTATAAGAAGGAGTTTCTGTTCATTGCTATCAAAAGAACTGTTCAAAAAGGTTTTCATCGCCTGCATATTTGTTTTTTGTGAGCGTGCAAGCAGGGGGAGGGTACCTGAACGCAGGAAATGGTTGAATCCGCTGCTTTGGGCTGAGGATGTTTCAAAGGCCAGGAACTCTTCATAGTCCAAGGGAAAAAGTTCTATGGGAGTGAGGTTCTTTTCCTGGAGTGGAATACGTGAGAGTATGATCAGTCTTTCTATATTAGGGAAAGTAGGAAGGTATCCCTCCTTGTAATGGTCGAGTATGAGCAGGGTAATACCTTCTTTGTCTATATACTGCTGTAAGGAGAGAGTAGAGAGAGAATTAAAGGTAAGATTAGGGTCATCAAGATCAATATATAGTGTTTTCTCCTCCTCTTCCTCCAAAAGCAGATCCAGTACCATGGCTGTTTTTCCTGCACCGCGTACGCCGTAAAGATTGATATCCCCTTGTGAGGGCAAATGACATTTTCTGCTGAGGTAATGATCATTGACCGGATGCTGATACTGATAATATTCGAGTATATTCATAAGATTCCTATCAGATTATTCCTTTTTAAAAGGAAACATTTTTCTGTATTGTAGCGTTTTTAGACTAAATTGTATTGCACCTTTCAAATACTTTGGGTATAATTCGCGTTCCTAAATTTATGTTAGAGGGTTTAAACCCTGTGTTTTAGCTGTTATTATAGACTGCTTTGACACCATCGCTAACGAGTTCTTTTAAAGGTAAAATATGGAAAAAATTAGATTAAAGCTTAAAGCTTACGATCACAGAGTGTTAGACAGATCAGTTGCTGCTATAGTAGATGCAGTTAAACGTACAGGTGCAGAGATTAGAGGGCCAATTCCAATGCCAACTAAACTTAAGCGTTATACGGTTCTTAAATCACCACACGTAAACAAAGATGCGCGTGAGCAGTTTGAGATCAGAATTCACGGAAGAATGATCGACATCGTTTCGGCTACTTCAGATACTATTGATTCACTTATGAAGTTGGACTTAGCACCTGAGATCGAAGTTGAAATCAGATCAATGGACAAGTAGGAGTAGAGAATGGAATTTATTATAGAAAAAATTGGTATGAGCAGAACTGTTGATGTACCAGCTGTTCCAGTTACTCTTCTTAAAGTCATTGAAACGAAAGTTTGTGAAGTGAAAGAAGACGGAAAAGCACTTGTTGCGTACAACTCAAGCAAAAAGCTTAATAAGAGCATTGAAGGTCAGCAGACTAAATTTAATGTTTCTAAAGAGTTTAACAAATTTATGACTATTGAAGTTGCTGAAGGTACAGAAGCTGGCGATCTAAGCACAGCGATCTTGTCTGAGACAACATTGGTAAAAACATCTCTTAACACTAAGGGTAGAGGTTTTGCCGGTGGTATGAAACGTCACAACTTTGGTGGCGGACCTGGTTCACACGGTCACAGATTTGGTAGACGTATCGGTTCGATCGGTAATGCCGAGTGGCCTGGACGTGTAATGCCTGGTAAAAAAATGCCTGGTCACTACGGTAACTCACAAGTGACTGTTAAAAATGACGTAGTTTCATTTGACGCAGAAAACGGCATCTTAGTATTAAAAGGTTCAATTCCTGGTCACAATGGTGCCAGAGGATTAGTAAGGATAGTTAAATAATGAAAACAACAGTAATTAAAACAACAGACCTTCCAGCATCATTTTTAGATGTTCACCCACATAACCTTTACCTTTACTGTAAAGCGTATGCGGCTGGACTTAGAGCAAATACGGCTCAAACTAAGAACAGATCTGCAGTAAGCGGTGGTGGTAAAAAACCATGGGCTCAAAAAGGTGGAGGACGTGCAAGAGCAGGTTCATTAAGATCTCCAATTTTCGTTGGCGGTGGTGTTGCATTCGGACCAAGCACAAACAAGAACTATGATCAAAAAGTAAACAAAAAGCAAAAGAAACTTGCGCTTTACCATGCACTTGCAGAGATGGCAGCTAACGAAAGACTTTTCGTTGTTGACAACATCGCAGTTGAATCTGGTAAAACAAAAGATGCATTGGCATTTGTGAACGGTCTTGAGCAAAGAGATGTACTTGTAGTGAAAGAGATGATCGATGATAAGACTTTCTTAGCATTCAGAAACCTCCAGAACGCATACCTTATTGAATCAAATGAACTTAACGCTTATCTTGCTGCTGCGTATCACTCGATCGTGATCGAAAAAGCAATATTTGATAAATTGACAAAAGAGGCTTAATATGGCAGATATTACAGATATTAAAGCAATTATGTATACAGAGAAGAGTTTGGCTCTTCAAGAAGATGGTGTCATCGTAGTTCAAACTACACCAAGAATGACTAAAAATGGTCTTAAAGAAGTTTTTAAAGAGTTCTTCGGGATCAATCCACTTAGAGTTAACTCAATGAGAGTAAACGGAAAAGTGAAGAGATTTAAAGGTATCGAAGGTAAGAGACCGGACAGTAAAAAGTTCTATGTCAAGCTTCCTGCAGATGCAAAAATCGAAAGCTTAGCGGTATAAGGATAGAAGATGGCAATTAAAACATATAAACCAACCACACCTTCACGTCGTTATATGACTAACCTTGACAGCGGTGACATCACGGCTAAAGCAAGTGTTAGAGCACTACTTAAAAATCTTCCAAGATCTGCAGGTAGAAACAGTAACGGTAGAATCACTTCTCGTCACAGAGAAGCAGGGGCTAAAAAACTATATAGAATCATTGATTTTAAAAGAAATAAATTTAACATTGAAGGTACAGTAGCTACTGTTGAGTACGACCCGTACAGAAACTGTAGAATTTGTCTTATCAAATATGTTGATGGTGACAGAAGATATATCCTTCAGCCAAAAGGTTTGAATGTAGGTGATAAAGTCATGTCAGCAGAGGCTGGTCTTGATATTAAAACCGGAAATACAATGAAACTAAAAAGTATCCCTGTAGGTACATTGGTTCACAACATTGAAATGAGTCCAGGTCATGGTGGTCAGATCGCACGTTCAGCGGGTGGTTATGCACAGATCATGGGTAGAGATGGTAAATACGTCTCTTTAAGACTTCCTTCTTCAGAGATGAGATATATCCTTGGTGAATGTCTAGCAACGATCGGTACAGTAGGAAATGAAGATTTCTCAAATATTGTTATCGGTAAAGCTGGTAGATCAAGACACCTTGGTATTAGACCACAAACACGTGGTTCTGCGATGAACCCGATCGATCACCCTCACGGTGGTGGTGAAGGTAAAACGAACTCTGGACGTCATCCGGTATCTCCTTGGGGTACTCCGGCTAAAGGATTCAAGACGCGTAAGAAAAAAGCTAGTGATAAGTTAATTATCTCTAAGAAAAAAACAGGAAGGGGCTAAGATATGGCAAGATCAACTAAAAAAGGTCCATTTATCGATGGTCACCTGATGAAAAAAGTGTTAGCAGCGAAAGAAGCTGGAGACAAAAAACCAATCAAAACTTGGTCAAGAAGATCTGTGATCTTCCCTGAGTTCATTGGTTTAACTATCAATGTTCACAATGGTAGACAATTTGTACCGGTATTTGTAACTGAGAACCACGTAGGTTACAAACTGGGTGAGTTCGCACCGACTAGAACATTTAAGGGCCACAAAGGTTCTGTTCAGAAGAAGGTAGGTTAATATGAGTAGAGCATTATTAAAATTTGTAAGAGTTTCTCCTACTAAAGCTAGACTTATCGCTAGAGAAGTTCAGGGTATGAATGCTGAAGTTGCACTTGCAGCATTAGAGTTTATGCCTAACAAGGCAGCGGGTATCGTTTCTAAAGTGATTGCATCTGCAGTGGCTAACGGTGACTTTGAACCTGAAGAAGTAACAATTACTTCTTGTAGAGTTGACAAAGCAGCGGTCATGAAAAGATGGAGACCAAGAGCTAGAGGTACAGCTTCTAGAATCATTAAACCAACGGCACACATTCTTGTAGAAGTTGGCGTAGCTGAAAAAACTGGGGAGGACGCATAATATGGGTCAAAAAGTAAATCCTATAGGTCTTAGACTTGGAATTAACAGAAACTGGGAATCAAGATGGTTCCCGGCAAAAGGAAGAACTGCTGATTTTATCGCTGAAGATTACAAGATCAGAAAATTTCTTAAAAAAGAACTTTTCTATGCAGGTGTTTCTAACATCATCATCGAAAGAACTGTTAAAAAATTAAGAATCAACATCGTCACTGCTAGACCTGGTATCATTATCGGGAAAAAAGGTGCGGATATTGAAAAATTGAAAGCAACACTTATCAAAATGCTTGGTAAAGATGTAGCGATCAACATTAAAGAAGAGAAACGTCCACAAGCTTCAGGTCAACTGGCTGCTGAAAACGTTGCAACACAACTTGAGCGTCGTACAGCATTTAGACGTGCGATGAAAAAAGTAATTCAAGGCGCACTTAAATCAGGTGCAAAAGGAATTAAAGTTTCTGTATCTGGACGTCTTGGCGGTGCTGAGATGGCTAGAACTGAGTGGTACTTAGAGGGTAGAGTTCCTCTTCATACGCTTAGAGCGAAGATCGATTATGGTTTTGCTGAAGCACACACTACTTATGGGATCATTGGTATTAAAGTATGGATCTTCAAAGGTGAAGTACTTGCAAAAGGTATCCAAGCTGAACCTGCAGAAGAGAAAAAAGGTGGAAGACGTCCATCTAGAAAAAGAGGTGAATAATTATGTTAATGCCTAAAAGAACCAAATGGAGAAAGCAGATGAAAGGCCGTAACCGCGGTAAAGCTTTCAACGGACATAAAATTGAATTTGGTGATATTGCGATCAAAGCTGTAGAAGCTGGTAGAATTGATTCTAGACAGATCGAAGCTGCGCGTATCACAATGACAAGAAAAATTAACAGAACCGGTAAAACGTGGATCAGAGTTTTCCCTGATAAGCCTCTTACTGCTAAGCCACTTGAAACAAGAATGGGTAAAGGTAAAGGTGCTGTTGACAGATGGGTTATGAATATTAAGCCAGGAAGAATAATTTTCGAAATGGCTGGTGTAGATGAGGCTCTATCAAGAGAAGCATTGACACTCGCAATTCATAAAATGCCATTTAAGTGTAAGATCATCGCTTTAAAGGACACTAATGAACTATATTGATTTAAAAGATAAAAGTGAAGCAGACCTTTTAGAGATGCTTAAAGAGAAAAAACTTGAATTGTTTACACTCAATGCAAAGCAGAAGACTATGCAATTGACAAACACTTCTGAGTTAAGAGTAGCGAAGAAAGATCTCGCTAGAATCCAGACAGCAATTACTGCTGCTAGATCGAAGTAAGGGGCCAGATATGCCAAAAAGACAAATAACAGGTACTGTGATTAAAAAGGCTGGAGAGAAGACTGCAACTATCATAGTTGAGAGAAAAGTACTTCACCCAAGATATCACAAGACAGTAAAAAGATTTAAAAAATATCTTATCCACGATGAGAGAAATGATATTAATGTTGGAGATACAGTGAGCGCTATCGAATGTAGACCACTTTCAAAAACAAAAAGTTTCAGACTTCTTGAAATCGTGAAGAGAGGAGAAGTGTAATGATCCAAGGTTTTACTAGATTAAATGTAGCAGATAACTCTGGTGCAAAAGAGATCATGTGTATCAAGGTCCTTGGCGGATCTAAAAGAAGATATGCATCAGTAGGCGACGTGATCGTTGCTTCTGTGAAAAAAGCACTTCCAACTGGAAAAGTAAAAAAAGGTAAGGTTATCAAAGCCGTAGTTGTTAGAACTAAAAAAGAGATCCAGAGAGAAAATGGTTCACTTATTAGATTTGACGACAATGCCGCAGTAATCATCGATGATAAAAAGGAGCCGATCGGTACTCGTATCTTTGGCCCTGTAAGTCGTGAAACAAGATATGCAGGATTCATGAAAATTGTATCACTTGCACCGGAGGTATGGTAGTATGGCTAAAACATATAAGATCAAAAAAGGTGATACTGTAATGGTGATCGCCGGTGATGATAAAGGTACAACTGGAGAAGTTCTTCAAGTACTTACAAAAAAAGATGCAGTGATCGTTGCAGGTTGTAAAACAGCTAAAAAAGCTGTCAAGCCAAGCGAGCAAAACAAAGAGGGTGGGTTTGACAATAAAGAAATGCCAATCCACATCTCAAATGTAAAAAAAGTAGAGGCATAATCTAATGAGTAGAATGAAGCAAAAGTACAATGACATCGTTCCTGCACTACGTGAAGAGTGCGGGACTACTAACCCGATGCAGACTCCTAAGCTTGAAAAGATAGTGATCTCTGTCGGTGCTGGTGAAGAGGGTAAAGATAATAAACTCATCGCTAACATGGCAGACACTATTTCACTGATCGCTGGTCAAAAAGCGGTAGTGGTTATGGCTAGAAAATCTGTTGCAGGTTTTAAAGCCAGAGAAGGCGCTCCAACAGGTATCAGAGTAACACTCAGAGGTGACAATATGTATAACTTCTTTGACAAACTCGTATCTATCGCTCTTCCAAGAGTAAAAGACTTTAGAGGAACACCTAGAAAAGGTTTTGATGGACGTGGTAACTATAACTTCGGTCTTCAAGAGCAATTGATGTTCCCGGAAGTTGAGTTTGACAAAGTGATCAAAACACACGGTATGAACATTACGATCGTAACAAGTACTGAAGATGACAAAGAAGGATTCGCGCTTTTAGAAAAGCTCGGTATGCCTTTTGCTAAAGGAAAGAACTAATGGCTAAGAAATCAATGATCGCTAAGCAGAAGAGAAAACCTAAATTCTCTTCTCAAGGATATACAAGATGTAACATTTGTGGTAGACCTCACTCAGTATACAGAGACTTCGGTCTTTGCCGTATATGTTTAAGAAAAATGGCTAACGAGGGAATGATCCCTGGTATGCGTAAAGCAAGCTGGTAAGGAGAAGAACAAGATGATGACAGATATAATTGCAGACTCTCTTACTCGTATAAGAAATGCTGCGCAAAGAAGACTGGACGTTACGACACTACTTCACTCTAAAACGATTGAAGCAACCGTATCTATTTTGGTAGATAAAGGTTACTTGGAGAGTTTCAAAGTAAAAGAAGACGGAAACAAAAAAACGATCAAAGTAGTTCTTAAATATGATGAGAACGAAAAAAGTATGATCAATGAGATCAAAAAGATCTCTAAGCCTGGTAGACGTGTTCACCAAGGTAAAGATGATATTAGAACATTTAAAAACGGTTACGGTACTTTGGTAGTTTCTACTTCTCAAGGTGTGATTGCAAACGATGAAGCGTATAAGCGTGGTATCGGTGGCGAAGTAATCTGTAGTATTTGGTAAGGAGACAAGATGTCAAGAATAGGAAAAAGACCAGTAACTGTGGCAAGTGGTATTGAAGTATCACTGGACGGTACGACTCTCGTGGCTAAAAAAGGCAATCTTGAAAAAAGACTTGAAACACATGGTAGAGTAGAGATCAGCATCGATGGTTCTGAAGTTACTTTTACAAGAGTAGGTGAAGAGAAGCAAGATGCAGCGTTCTGGGGAACATACAGAGCACTTTTCAACAACATTATCATTGGTTTAGACAAAGGTTACAGTAAATCTTTAGAGATCAATGGTGTTGGTTACAGAGCAGCCGTTAAAGGTAAAGTACTTAACCTCCAACTTGGTTTCTCTCATGACATTAATTTTGATATCCCTGAGGGACTTGAAATTAAAGTGGATAAGAATATCATTACGATCAATGGAACAGACAAGCAAGTTGTGGGTCAAGCAGCAGCAGAGATTAGAGATTTCAGACCACCAGAGCCTTACAAAGGTAAAGGTGTGAAGTATACTGATGAAGTGATCATCAGAAAAGCTGGTAAAGCAGCTGGTAAATAAGGAGCGGGTAGATGTTAAAAAGTATTCAAAAAAGAAAAAATAAACTTCGCGCTCAAAGAAAAGCTAGAGTAAGAGGTAAGATCTTCGGAACAGAAGAGTTACCAAGACTAACAGTGTTTAAATCAAACAAACACTTTTATGCTCAAGCGATCAATGACACTACAGGTGTAACACTTGCTGCAGTAGACGGTAAAAAACTTGGTTTAAAAGTAAACCAGGAAGATGTAAAAAAAGTAGCTGCTGAAATGGCTAAAAATCTTGCTTCTAAAAACATTGAAAATGTTGTTTTCGACAGAAATGGTTACTTATACCACGGTGTTGTTGCGTCATTTGCTAATGCACTTAGAGAAGCCGGAATTAAGTTTTAAGGAAGCATGATGGAAAATAGAAATAACGAAGAAATCGAAAAAGAATTTGAAGAAGTAATCGTAAATATCGGTCGTGTTACTAAAGTTGTTAAGGGTGGTAGAAGATTTAGATTTACAGCACTCGTAGTGATCGGTGACAAAAAAGGTACAGTTGGATACGGATTTGGTAAAGCCAAAGAAGTTCCAGATGCGATCAAAAAAGCGGTTGATGATGCACACAAGAACCTTGTGAAAGTAAACATCAAAGGTACTACTATTGCTCATGATATTGAACATAAATTCAACGCAAGTAGAATTGTTCTTAGACCTGCATCAGAAGGTACAGGTGTTATCGCCGGTGGTGCTGCCAGACCAGTACTCGAGCTTGCAGGGATCCAAGATGTTCTTAGCAAATCGATCGGTTCTAACAACCCAAATAACCTAGTAAGAGCAACAGTTCAAGCACTTACTAGAATTAAAGCGTAAGGGGTAATTATGGGTTTACATAATCTACAACCAGCACCAGGATCAACTAAAAATAGAAAAAGAGTTGGTCGTGGTCAAGGTTCAGGAACAGGTAAAACAGCTGGTAGAGGTCATAAAGGTCAAAAAGCCAGATCTGGTTACAGCAGAAAAAGAGGTTTCGAAGGTGGACAAATGCCACTTTACAAAAGATTACCTAAAATAGGTTTCACTTCTAAAGTAGAGAAACCATATGTGATCAATGTTGAAAAGATCAAAGCGATTGCTGAGCTTTCTGAAATTACTCTTGAGAGTATCAAATCAGTACACACGCTTGGTAAATCAGTAACTAAAGTGAAGTTGATTGGTGCTAGCGCAAAAGATCTTGCTGCTAAGATCAAAGACGAAGCTGTTACAACAAGCGGAAAATAATTATGGGCAATGCTTTAACTCAAAAAATCCTGATCACATTAGGATTCCTTTTTGCATACAGAGTTTTAGCCTATATCCCAACTCCAGGTGTTGACTTGGGTGTGATCAAAGAGTTCTTTGATGACAACTCAAGCAATGCCCTTGGGCTAATGAACATGTTCTCTGGTAATGCCGTTGAACGTTTAAGTATCATCTCTTTAGGTATTATGCCTTACATTACTGCATCCATTGTTATGGAACTTCTCGCAGCAACTTTCCCTACACTTGGTCAAATGAAAAAAGAACGTGACGGTATGCAAAAATATATGCAGATCATTCGTTATTTTACTATATTCATTACTGTAGTACAGGCGATCGGTGTTTCTATGGGACTTCAGAGTATGACGGGAAGAGCCGGACAGAGTGCTGTAATGATCGATCCAATGATGTTTACAGTGTTAACTACCTTCTCTATGTTGGCAGGAACAATGTTATTGATGTGGATCGGTGAACAGATCACACAAAAAGGTATTGGTAACGGTATTTCCTTGATCATCTTTGCGGGTATTGTATCTGGACTGCCTTCTGCTATCGGTAATACGATAAGAGCAGTAAATGCAGGTGAGATGAACTTCTTGGTCGTACTTGGAATTTTAGCAATTATGCTGATCACCATTTTGGCCATTATCTATGTGGAACTGGGGGAGAGAAGAATACCTATCTCTTACTCAAGAAAAACGATCATGCAGAATCAGACAAAGAGAGTGATGAACTATATTCCAGTGAAAGTGAACCTTTCGGGTGTGATTCCTCCTATTTTTGCCTCTGCAATATTGATGTTCCCTCTGACAGTGCTTCAAGCGAGTACTACGCCATGGGTTGTAGCGATCGCTGATTCATTGGCACCGGGCGGTATCACATTTAATGTCGTGACGTTTTTACTTGTAATGTTCTTTGCATTCTTCTATGCATCGATCGCATTTAATGCCAAAGACATTGCTGACAACCTAAAAAGACAAGGTGGATTCATCCCCGGTGTAAGACCAGGTGAGCACACTAAAGAATTTTTAAATGAAGTGGCAAGTAGGTTGACCGGTTCAGGTGCAGTATACCTGGCTATCATCTCTACGATACCATTTATGATCATCTCAGGAATGGGTGCATCTTTCTACTTCGGTGGGGTTGCTGTACTTATTATTGTTCAGGTCGCACTTGACACCATGAGAAAGATCGAAGCTCAAAGAACTATGAACCAATATGATACATTGGGTAATGTAGGTCTATAATGGCAATTGCTATTAGAAAACCTGACGAGATCGCTAAGCTCAGAGCAGCTGGCGAGATCGTTGGAAAAACACTCCAATATCTTCAAAATCTTGTTAAACCCGGCATGACTCTCAAAGAAATTGATGCTTTAGGTGAAGCTTATGTCCGTGAACATGGGGCGATCCCGTCGTTTAAGGGATTGTATGGTTTTACAGGTTCTGTCTGTACTTCACTCAACGAAGTATGTATTCACGGTGTACCAGATGATACCGTTCTTAAAGAAGGTGACATACTAGGGTTGGATATCGGTACTAAACTTGATGGTTATTTTGGTGATGCGGCCATATCAATGGCAGTGGGTAAGATCTCTGCAGAAGATGAAGCACTGATCGCATGTTCAAAAGGGGCACTTTATCATGCGATAGACTCTATCAGAGAAGGTATGAGATTTAAAGAATTAACGAAGATCCTTGAAGATTATATCGTTGATGCAGGCTTTGTTCCTTTACGTGATTATTGTGGTCACGGTATCGGAACGAAACCCCATGATGAACCTAATATCCCCAACTATCTTGAGGGTAAATCAAACCAGGGACCCAAAATTAAAAATGGAATGGTCTTTTGTTTGGAACCGATGGTATGTCAAAAAAGCGGACAACCTGTACTGCTTGATGACAAATGGTCAGTGATAAGTGATGATCGGTTAAGATCGGCACACTATGAACACCAAGTTGCTATAGTAGACGGAAAAGCAGTTATTTTGACTGAAGCGTAAGTTTCACGATTAAAACTAAAGTATAAAAATTTTTGTAAAGGAATACAATGGCTAAAGACGATGTAATTGAAATTGACGGTAAAGTAGTTGAAGCATTACCAAATGCAACATTTAGAGTAGAGCTTGACAACGGACATATTGTACTTTGTCATATCGCAGGTAAAATGCGTATGCACTACATCAAGATCCTTCCTGGCGATACTGTAAAAGTGGAACTTACACCTTACAGTCTTGATAAAGGACGTATCACTTTTAGATACAAATAGTAGGTAGGGTCGGTTTCCCGACCTTTATATACACAGTATACTACAAATAGTGGTCGATAAATCGACCCTATGAACACACAACCTCCTATATAGCTAAATCATAAGAAAACTTCAAGAAATATTTCGGTATAATCCCCCTCCCTATTACTGTAGGTATAGGAAACTGCGCGAAGAATCTTTGATTAATTCCGCACCGATTACTCAAGGGTTGGATAGACAGAGAACATCCTCTATCCACGCAAAATAAAGGTAGAAATGCCTAGGTGTAAGAGTTTTAAACTCTATTATAAATTATGTAGGAGTTAACCATGAAGGTTAGACCATCAGTTAAAAAAATGTGCGATGATTGTAAGATCATTAAGCGCAAAGGTATCGTACGCGTGATTTGTAAAAATCCAAAACATAAACAAAGACAAGGATAAACATGGCACGTATTGCAGGTGTTGACTTACCACAAAAGAAGAGAATGGAGTATGCACTTACTTACATTTTCGGTATTGGTTTAAAAACGTCAAGAGATATTCTTGACAGAACAGGTATTGACTACAATACAAGAGCACATGAGCTTACAGATGCTCAAGCGGCACTTATTCGTCAAGATATTCAAGAGAATGTTGTAGTTGAAGGTGATCTTAGAAAAAAAGTAACTTTAGATATTAAAGCACTTATGGACTTGGGTTCTTACAGAGGTCTTAGACACAGAAGAGGTTTACCTTGTCGTGGACAAAAAACAAAGACAAACGCGCGTACTCGTAAGGGTAAACGTAAAACTGTCGGCGCGGCATAAGGAGTAGTTAAATATGGCTAAGAAAAAAGCAAAAAAAAGTATTGCTAAAGCAGTTGTTTACGTAGCAGCTACTTTCAATAACACTGTGATCACAGTGACGGATGAAATGGGTAACGTTATCTCTTGGAGCAGTGCTGGTGCACTTGGTTTCAAGGGTTCTAAAAAATCAACTCCTTTTGCTGCAACAGAAGCAGTACAAGATGCGATGACCAAAGCAATGGAAAACGGTGTTAAAGAAGTTGGGATCAAGGTTCAAGGACCTGGTTCTGGTAGAGATACAGCTGTTAAAGCAATTGGTGCAACTGAAGGTATCCGTGTAACATTCTTAAAAGATATTACACCACTTCCACATAATGGTTGTAGACCACCTAAGAAGAGAAGGGTATAAGCATGGCAAGATATAGAGGTCCAGTTGAAAGACTAGAAAGAAGACTTGGCGTTGATTTAGGATTAAAAGGTGAG
>Ga0209633_10004001_pt1 | contig 13430 bp, 11 predicted proteins | sample Cruoilmetagenom1_FD_187290 | JGI IMG/M metagenome (GOLD analysis project Ga0209633, IMG submission 187290) | Oil polluted marine microbial communities from Coal Oil Point, Santa Barbara, California, USA - Sample 1 (SPAdes) (version 2) | ecosystem: Environmental > Aquatic > Marine > Oil seeps ... | reverse complement strand
ATGCCTAAGCAATACGCCGCATGTGATCTATGAATCCCGTGATGGTTTACGCGCCTTTGCACTACACATTCAGTTTGCCGACATTTTCATTGGTGGCTCTACCGGCCCGCTGCATATTGCCGGCGCCCTGGATCGCCCCACCGCCGCATTTTACCCGCGACGCCTTTCAGCCACTTCACTGCGTTGGCAAACATTAAACAGCCCTGCCAGGCGGCTGGCCTTCACTCCTCCCGATGATGCCGACGAAGAGGATATGAATAGTATTGACCTCGATGCCGTCGCCAGCACCATCAGTCAACACTATTTACTTTAATGTCCTTCCTGGTGTTTGACCCAGAGATCGGCATATTTTACAAAGGTCGAATGGGCGGATAGCATCGCCAGTAACAGGCCCTGTCTGCCATCGAGGAATCCAAGTCGCAATAAGTACATCCGAATAAAACAGGCCAGCCCATGCAAAAAGCCCTGTGGGAGAGATGACCGCTTGCCTGTCGCCGCTCGCTGCTGTGCCCAGGCTGCAGCGTAGCCCGCCGATTTCACCAGATAATGTTCCATGTCACGATAGGTATAATGCTGGAGGTCGCCCTTAAGCTTCATGACCTCCATATTATTTGTAAGCTGTAACTTCTCGTGGACCTTTTCATTACCATAGGCTGCCCTGCTACGGGGATAAAGACGCATCACATAATCCGGATACCAGCCACCGTGACGGATAAATCGGCCGAAGACCCATGACAGGCGGGGTAGGGCATAAACCTTGTCCTGATCATTTGTCCTCACCACCCCCTGGACCGCAGCACGTAATTCCGGGGTAACCCGCTCATCAGCATCAAGCATTAAGATCCAGTCAGCTGATGCATGTGATTGCGCGCGCTGACGTTGAATACCGTAGCCTTGCCAGTCGGCATAGTCAAAAACATGCTCGGTATATTTTCTGGCAATCTTCTGTGTGTTATCGGTACTGCCACTATCCACCACAATGATTTCATCGGCCCAATCAAGGCTCGATAAGGCATCATCCAAAACGGACGCCTCATTTTTGACAATCAATACTATAGAGAGCCTAGCCATACGCAAGGTGTGGTTTGCAGGCACGCATGTGCCCGGAAAAGAAGATCGCTATGCCAAGCAATAGTATCGAGGTGTAATTATTCATCACCACCACAGAATGGTCCGTAAGCGAGAATGCCGAGAGGGCCACAATGTGAATCAGACCTATGACTGCTGTTGGTTTACAGACCTTATAGTCTCTAATGTAGATAAATACGGGATAATAAAAAAGCAGCAGTAATGTAATTAGGCCTAACAGACCCTTGGCGGTTGCCACCTCTAGAAAGGCATTATGCGGAAAACTATGCTCGGCGATACTAGGACTGGCCTTGCCTTCTTTAATATATATTTCTGCATTTTTTCTATAGTTACCCGGCCCGATACCTATAATCGGGTTGTCCATCACAAACAATATACCCGTACGTATCATCTCCAGGCGGGTGCCTGTTGAGGTTAAGGAGCTGGCATCCGTCTCGTGGTTTGTCGCTTCAAAATACTGTCTGGTCTCTGTCAATGCCGTATCAACACCATTGCGTACAATTTCGATATCCTTATAGAGCGAGAAACCTACAAAGCTCATAACGGCTACACCAACAAGCATCCAGCGGGGTTTCGAGAAAAACATAATGCAAAGAATACCCGTGACGATAAAACCCACATAACCACCACGCGAACCTGAGTAGCCCGCGGTGAGTATGGCGGCGGCAACCGAAAATACAATCAGGATGGAGACCAGCCAATGGGATCGCGATTTATACTGCCAAAAGTAGTACATGGACCAAAAAGCACTAAGAACGGCAAACGGCCCAATAATGTTCTTGCTGTAAACCCCCCATGCAGTAGCCCGGCCATCAATAATGACATCACTATAGGCTTGGGCAAACAAAAAGAAGCCACCAATAATCCCCCCCCTCAACAACCACGCGGTACTATCAGGATAACGGCGTACCAGCAAATATAAGGGGATGACCAACAGGAAGCGGGTCTCTGTCCCCAGTTCATGGGTCTGACTCGCCCCCCAGCCATTGCCCAGTGCAGCGATGATAAACATCGAAAAATAGGCCACGCAGATCCACAGAAAAACCTTTTCCGGCTTTAATAACGGTTCACGTTTTTTCCATAGGCTCAATAGGCCGATCAAGACCAGCGCATTAAACAGATTACTTAACCATCCTCCGACGCTCATCCCGGCTATCGGGAATAGGAACACCAGGAAATAGACAAGCCTCTCTGTCTTGTCTGGATAGGCGAAAAAAGGCCTGTAGGTCCACTCGGCTATTTGGGCTAGCACAAATTCTCCATGATTTCATTGACAGATATATCTCGTAAACAGGCATAGTGCCCAAAGCGGCAGCGGCGTTCAAAACATGGACTGCATTCCTGTCGATGATAAATAATTGCTGCCTTGTCGGTCAGTGGCGGCGTGTAGTCCGGTGTCGATGAGCCATAGATGACGACCGTTTTTATATCCACCGCCGCGGCCATATGCATCAGACCTGAATCATTGCTTACCACGGCCTCACAAGCAGCCAATAAATCAATAACATCCTGCAGTTGTGTCTTGCCACACAGACTCACAATATCGATATTCACCGCAATCTCGTTTCCCAGTCCCTGCTCCCTTAGCGACCCGAAGACCCAAACCCTGTAGCCCTGTTTCGTAAGTAGTATCGCCAGGTCTCGATAATACTCCACAGGCCACTGCTTGGCCGGGCCATATTCGGCACCGGGCATAAGACCTATTATTGGCCTGTCCGTTTGCAAACCCAGTGTTTGCAGCAGGTGTTGCTGATTATTTTTGTCCACATGCAGCTTGGGAAAGGGTATCGCCGGCGGCGGCACCACTGTCTTTTGCAACCCAAGGGCGACATACCGTTGTACCGTCTGCGCCAGGATTGATTTATCCAGCGACCGCATATCGTTAATGACACCGTAACGGGATTCACCTCTGTATCCCGTACGTATTGGCACCCGCGCAAAGAAAGGCACCAGGGCTGCCTTGAGTGACCGCGGTAATATAATCGACAGGTCATATTTCTGTGCGCGCAATTGCCTGCCCAATTTCCAGCGTGCCCGCAGACCTAACTGCCTATGTTTTACCGGCAGGCAGATCCCCTGTCGCACTTCAGGCATGCGCTGTAATATCGATAATGACCACTCGGGGGCCAGTACATCAATTGCCACGTTAGGATGCTGTTGCTTTAGAGTGATAAACAGGCTCTGCGCCATCACCATGTCACCGACCCAGGCGGGTCCAACAACCAGGATGCATTTTACTGAGGAAATCCTATGTCTCCCTAGTCTCTTCGAGATTAATCTGGCGACTTAATCAACGATTCAACCATTTCATATATTCTGTTACGCCCTCTTCGACAGTCTTAAGGGGAGCGGCATAGCCAGCTTCACGCAGAGCGCTAATATCTGCCTCGGTAAAACTCTGGTATCTGCCTTTGAGATGGTCAGGAAAGGGGACATACTCAATATTGCCCTTGCCGTGATAGGCAATGACCGCATTGGCAACGTCTTTGAATGGCTGACTCCGCCCGGTGCCAAGATTAAAAATACCGGACTTGTCAGGATTGTCCATAAACCAGAGATTGACGGCTACTGCATCTCCCACGTAGACAAAATCACGCCTTTGCTCACCATCGCCATAACCATCGCAACCGGCAAAGAGACGGGCGCGCCCTTCTTCGTTAATTTGCGTATTCACATGGTAGGCAACACTCGACATACTGCCTTTATGTTGCTCGCGCGGACCATAAACGTTGAAATAGCGAAAACCCACGACCTGGCTCTGCGCGACCGGTAAATGGCGTCGAACATATTGATCGAACAAAAATTTTGAATAGGCATACATATTGATCGGCTCTTCGAATTCGCGGCCCTCTTTAAACACCGCACCCGAACCGTAGACGGATGCCGATGATGCATACAGATAGGCTATTTTTTGATTCAGACAATAGTGCAATAAGGATTTGGAATATTCATAATTGTTCTGCATGATGAACTTGCCATCCCACTCGGTAGTGGATGAACAGGCGCCTTCATGAAAGATGGCGTCGACCTTGCTGGTGAATTGTTCACCATTATTGATATGTTGAATAAAGTCTTCTTTATCCATGTAATCGGCAATTTCACAGTCGGCAATATTTTTAAACTTGACGCCATTTTTGAGATTGTCCACGACCAGAATATCTTTCTCGCCACGATTGTTGAGTTCCTTGACAATATTGCTGCCAATAAATCCGGCACCGCCTGTAACAATAATCATATTGCAAACCTTATTATTTGAAGTTAAGTCTTTTGAAGAGACTTTATAATATCGGTAGTGGAGTGCCCTTCAACAAAATCCAGCACCTTGATTTCACCACCATTCTCAGTCACACACTGGCCACCGGCAATCTGCTCAGGCCTATAGTCTCCGCCTTTTACCAGTAAATCAGGCAACACCTTGCAGATCAGACGCTCTGGGGTATCCTCGTTAAAGGCCACCACCCAGTCAACACACTCCAGCGCCGCCAGTACGTGCATACGACTATCCAGAGTATTCACCGGCCGTAACTCCCCCTTGAGGCGTTTCACCGAGGCATCATCATTGACGGCCACAATCATATGATCGCCTAACTTACGCGCCTGTTGCAAATAGCTGACATGACCGGAGTGCAGAATATCGAAACAGCCATTGGTCATCACCACTTTTTCACCACGCTGTTGCGCCGCCCGTACCTGCTGAATGAGCTGCCCCTCGCTAACGATACCGCCTTCGATACGCAGCTCTTCGTGCAGAGCCTCTCTGAGTTCCTGCGGCGATACAGTTGCAGTCCCCAGTTTACTCACCACGATCCCCGCCGCCAGATTGGCCAGAGCCGTTGCATGCGCCAGTGATTCACCCGCCGCCAGTGAGGTCGCCAATACCGATATAACAGTATCGCCGGCACCGGTAACATCAAACACCTCACGCGCCTGCGTCGGTAAATGCAACGGCGCCTGGTTATTTTGTAACAGCGTCATGCCGCGTTCACTGCGGGTAATAAGCAGGGCGTCCAGATCCAGCGACTGCAACAGCAGCAAGCCCTTGGCCTCGATCTCGGCATCATTATGGCATTTGCCCACTACGGCCTCGAATTCGTTCATATTGGGTGTCAGCAGTGTGGCGCCACGGTAACGCTCGAAGTCTGTCCCCTTGGGGTCGATCAGCACCGGTTTACCCGCCTGTTTGGCCGCAGCGATCAATTGCTGAATCTGACTCAGTGTGCCCTTACCATAATCCGACAACACGATAGCACCGGCCTGATCGGCGACCTGTGTAAGTCGCGCGGGTAAGCCAGCGACATGTTCATCGGCAAAACCGTCTTCAAAGTCGAGACGAATCAGTTGCTGATGACGACTGATGACGCGCAACTTTGTAATGGTGGGCTTGTCAGCTAATGATTGCAGCTGGCAGTCAACGCCCGCCTGTTGCAGAATTTTTATCAGCTGTATCCCGGCTTCGTCATCACCAACTAAACCCAGCACCGTAGTCTGGCCTCCAACCGCAGTGATGTTCAGCGCGACATTACCCGCGCCACCGGGGCGCTCTTCAATTTCAGCGACGTGCACCACCGGTACCGGGGCCTCGGGTGAAATGCGTGAGGTACTTCCGTGCCAGTAGCGATCCAGCATCAAGTCACCCACGATGATCACACGGGCATTTTTAAAATCCGGCAGATCTGTCGGTGTCGATAATTCAGTCATGGGGCGATCTTAATCCTTCAGCACATACACCGCGCCACAATACGGGCATCGGGCTTCACCGTTCTGTTCTTCGATAGGTAAATAGACCTGCGGGTGTGAGTTCCACAGACTCATCCCCGGCAGGGGACAGTGCAGTGGCAAATCACTACGGCTGATCTCATAATGAATCCTGGCATTGGACTCCAGCGTGCGACCCTGTTGTTGGCTCATGCGTTTATCTCCCTTGTTGATCGACTCAGGCCACCGGCGTCAGCCAGTCTTTATGGGCGGGCAGACGACCATGGACCAGGTCGAAATAGGCTGATTGTAATTTTTCGGTAATAGGTCCACGGGCGCCGCTGCCGATCACCCGATTGTCCAGCTCACGGATCGGTGTCACCTCTGCGGCGGAACCGGTAAAAAAGGCCTCGTCAGCGACGTAGACTTCGTCACGGGTGATACGTTTTTCACGTAATTCGTAGCCCAGCTCTGCGGCCAGAATAGCGACGGTCTCGCGGGTAATCCCCTCCAATGCCGAGGTCAGTTCCGGTGTGTAGAGGATGCCGTTGCGCACCATGAAAAAGTTTTCACCACTACCCTCGGCAACAAAGCCCTCCACATCCAGTAACAGCGCCTCATCATAACCATCGCGCACGGCCTCTTGCAGCGCCAGCATGGAGTTGATGTAGTGGCCATTGGCCTTGGCCTTACACATGGTGATATTGACATGATGGCGGGTGAAGGATGAGGTCTTAATACGAATGCCTTTCTCAATGCCATCCGCACCCAGATAGGCGCCCCATTCCCAGGCAGCGACAATCGCATGCACCTTCAAATTATCCGCACGCAGGCCCATACCCTCGGCACCATAGAAACACATGGGCCTCAGATAGGCGGAACTCAGATTATTTTCACGCACGGCGGCGCGTTGCGCCTCGTTGATCTCTTCTTTAGAGAAAGGGATCTTCATGCCCATAATGTGCGCCGAACGGAACAGTCGATCGGTATGTTCCTGCAAACGAAAAATCGCTGCACCCTGTTCGGTCTTGTAGGCGCGGACGCCTTCAAAGACCCCCATGCCATAGTGCAGGGTATGGGTTAAGACATGAACCTGCGCCTCGCGCCAGGGAACCAATTGACCATCAAACCAGATGACACCGTCACGATCGGACATCGACATCGTTACTACTCCTACAAAATTGATACTGCATCAGCAATATCAGTAATTAATTTTTAATTTAACCGCAAAGACGCCGAGGACGCAAAGAATATAAAAATATCAAGAGCCCCGTCCTAATTATAAAACAACCTTTTGCGGGTAAAATACAACATCGTGAAGGCTGAGCGTGTATCGCCACTTATCCTGAAACATCTGGTCCTTACCTTCCTTAACAACTCTGCGTTCTTTGCCTCTTTGCGGTGAAAAAGCTAACGCTGTGATGGTGACTACCTTAGACAGAAGGCCAACCTCTCCTTTTCTATGTAGACACCTTTGCGTTAAGCAGCCACTGCTGCCAGATGCGGGATACTGCTTCGCGTTCCTGCCTGACCTCTTTCCCAACGATTAAACCGGGCATCTCCATCAGCTTCATTCGGTGCAGGTGCTGCCGATAACAACGATAGGCATCGATCAGCACGTCGGCATCGGCTGCCGGCATCAAGCCTTCGCTGGCAAACAACATCAACAGGCGGGCATTGTCCGTATAACGGAGTAATGCCGGATGCATATGGGACCATGCCAAGACCCCATATTGCACCATAAATTCGATATCAACGATACCTCCACGCCCCTGCTTGAGGTCAAACTGGCCATTTTTACTCTTGTCGGTGGCCTGGCGCATTTTATCACGCATCTCGACCACATCCTGGCGCAATTGTACCGGTTCGCGGGGCAATGACAGTACCTCGCCGCGAATGGCCTCAAACTGCTCGGCGATAAGCGGATCACCGGCCACCACCCGGGCACGGACCAGGGCCTGATGTTCCCAAACCCAGGCCTTGTTGAGCTGATATTCGCGGAAGGCTTTGAGACTAGTGACCAGCATGCCCGAGGCCCCATCCGGCCGCAGTCGCATATCGGTCTCGTAGAGAATACCGGCGGCGGTATGTACGGTGAGTATGTGGATGATGCGCTGGCCAAGGCGGGCAAAGAAGGTCTGCAGGGCCAGGGGGCGTTCGCCATTTGTAGACAGGTTGTCGTCTTTGGCTCCATGGATAAACACTAGGTCAAGGTCCGAGCCATAGCCCAGCTCAATCCCGCCGAGCTTGCCATAACCGATAATGGCAAAACCCTTGTCACAGAGGTGTCCGTCCGGGATAAAGACGGGGCGACCGTGCCGGGCAATCAGGTGTTGCCAGGCCAGTTCCAGCACCTCATCAAGAATGGCCTCGGCAATCCAGGTCAGGTGATCGCTGACCTTCATCAGCGGCAGAACCTCGGCAATATCCGCCGCCGCCACGCTCAGGACACTGGCCTGCTTAAAGTGGCGCAGGCTATCCATGGCCTCCTCCAGGTCCTCGGCAGGCAGTTGCAGCAGGCGTTGGCGCAGGCCCTGGATCAACTCAGATTTAGCCGGTGGCGCATACAGGCTACGCGGGTCCATTAACTCATCGAGTAAAATCGGGTGCTGAGCCAGATAGCGGGCTATCCATGGGCTGGCCGCGCACAGACGAATAAGCTGCGATAGGGCCAGCGGGTTTTCCGTTAATAAGGAGAGATAGACCGTGCGCCGCGCAATATTCTCGATCAAGTCGAAAACACGCCCTATCACAACATTCGGTTGACGCGAATGCAGTACCGCGCTCAGCATCAGGGGAATCAGCCGATCCAGACGACTGCGTCCCTGGACGCTCATAGCGTGATACTGGCGGCCGTTATACAGGCCGTGAAGCCGTTGCCAGACGCTGGCGGCCTCGGTAAATCCCCGTTCGTGTAATTTTTCGATGGCAGTATCTTTGTCTATGCGGCCAAACCAGATCCGCTCCAGGTCATGGTCCTCTTCCTGCGGGGCCTCGGTCTGGGGTGCGGCAAAAACCTGATCGAACTGTTCATACACCCGCTGTCGATATTCCTGTAGCTGTGCACTAAAGCTGTTCCAATCGGCAAACCCCATGGCGTAGGCCAGGCGGGTTTTACCGGGGTTATTGTCCGGCAGGGCATGCGTCTGCTGATCCTGCCAGGCTTGAAGACGGTGTTCGGTATTGCGTAAAAAACGATAGGCCTCCAACAGGCTGGTAGCGACATACTCCGGCAGGATATCCAATTCGACCAGCAGCGGCAGGATCACCATCAGGCGACGGTTCTGGAGTGCGGTCTCGCGACCACCGCGGATGATCTGAAAGACCTGGGCGATAAACTCGATCTCGCGGATACCACCGGCACCCAGTTTGACATTACCCTCCATGCCCTTGCGCTTGACCTCGTGAGCGACCATGGCCTTCATCTCGCGCAGATTTTCGTAGGCCCCAAAATCGAGGTAGCGACGAAACACAAACGGCCTGAGCATTTGCATCAAAATCTTGCCCGCCTGCTGATCACCGGCGACCACCCTGGCCTTGATCATGGCAAAGCGCTCCCACTCCCGGCCATGGATCTGGTAATAACTCTCCATAGCATCAAAACTGGCCACCAGGGCGCCACTATCGCCAAAGGGCCGCAGGCGCATATCGACACGGAAGACAAAACCCTCGGCGGTGGCCTGGTGCAGGGCATTGATCAATTTCTGTCCCAGGCGGGTAAAAAATTCGCTGTTACTCAGTGATTTGGGGCCCCCCGAGGTTTCACCTGCCTCAGGGTAGGTAAAGATTAAATCAATATCCGAGGACAGATTCAGCTCACCCGCGCCGAGCTTGCCCATACCGATAACTACCAGGTGTTGCGCCTCACCGGCGGCGTTTTGTGGTGTACCCAGTTCAGCGCACTGCCAGCGATAAAGTTTATCCAGAGCCAGGTCGAGACAGACATCCGCCAGCATGGAGAGATCCGCCATGGTCTCTTCCAGTGGTGCCCAGGCAGCGAGATCGCGCCACATAATGCGTACCATTTCACGGCGGCGAAACTGCCGTAGGACAGTGGAGAGTTGCGCCTCATTTTCAGTTTGCGCCAGACGCGCCGTCAGCGCCCGACGAAATTCATTAGGCTGATAACACCGACACAAGTCCCCCTGTAACTCCACCAGCAGACCCGGATAGCGCACACAGCAACGACTGACATAATCGCTACAGGCCCAGACCCCAGGCAGACTTGATAAGACCTGCTTTGCGTTTAGAGCCTCTGTCGCCTGGCACGCCTCAATAAACTCCTGCCAAGATTGCGCTACATAACCACGCAAGGCGAGCGGGAGTTGGGATATAGCCTGTGACAGGTCAGACAACATGATGGATTCCTTGTGTCGGGAGAATAAGCATATAATCTTTTATGGTTTTAAAAATAAAGATACACTGACCAATCAATTTATAAAACAGGTATCCGCAACCCACATGATTACCGGCTCAATATCCTCAAAAGGCGTCAACGAAATTGTTCTCCAGTCTGTTATTCATCAGGCGAAACAACTCAATAAAGATAAGATTCATATTCTCGAGATCGGTCCGGGTAAGGGGGCTTTATCCAAGGCCATTCGCGACGCCCTGCAAGCAGCGGGAATTAATTATGAAATTGAGTGCGGCGATATTGAGCCGCAGCAGATCAACGATCAAGAGCTTGGTTTTGAATGCCGTTTTGTGGACGCACAGGACAAATTTAATCTCAATAAACAATACGATATTGGCATTATTGTTGAACTCATTGAACACATCGAGAACCCGTTTCATCTCATTCGGGAGTTTGCCTGCATTCTCAATCCAGACTCCATGCTCATTGTCACCTCGCCGAATATACTCAGCCTGGCATCGCGCTTGCGTTTTTTCTTTACCGGTTGTTACGACTACTTTCGTCGACCTTATAATGAGTATTGGCTGAATATGGGACATGTAAATCCCATTAACCCGCTACAGCTCATGTATATTCTGCGTAAGAATGGTTTTGAGGATATTGCAGTCACGACAAATAAAGGCACACTGAACTCGATGCTGCTACTGCCATTTGCGCCGTTTATATACCTGATTTCATTTCTACACTACATCTTGCGTGAAAACCGCGAGGGTGGCAAAGAACAAAAGAATCGCAATCGCAAAACACTCCGCACCTTGATGAGTCCCGGCTTGCTATTGGGTAAAATCGCCATATATAAGGCCATTCGTACCAGCGATATCGAGACCAATACCGCCACATGGTTTCAGAGCGACAACTATTATAAACCCTAAAAAACCGCCGCTCGACAGAACTAACAGGGTCATTAAGAAGGCGTTTATATGCGAATCGATTGATGATGGCGCCATCACCGACAAACAGCACCTTGCCTGTAAGCTTATGCATATCTGACTGAAATCACTTATAACAAAGCATATAAAAAAACCCCACTGTTTCCAGTGGGGTTTTTAACAAGCGTTGAGCCTGAGGGATGATTTACATCATACCGCCCATACCACCCATACCGCCCATGCCACCCATACCGCTCATATCAGGCATACCGGCACCCTTATCTTCTGACGGCAGGTCAGCCACCATGGCTTCTGTGGTGATCATCAGACCGGCAACCGAGGCCGCATTTTGTAGCGCAGAACGGGCTACCTTGGTTGGGTCCAGGATACCCATTTCGATCATGTCGCCGTACTCATCCGTTGTAGCGTTAAAACCAAAATTACCTTTGCCTTCCATAACCTTATTTAACACAACCGAAGGTTCACCACCGGCATTGGCAACGATCTGACGAAGTGGCTCAGTCATAGCACGACGTGCGATGCCAATACCAACATCCTGATCATGGTTGTCACCCTTCAGGGCACCGATAGCCGCTTCGGCACGCACCAGGGCAACACCACCGCCAGGCACAACACCTTCTTCAACCGCGGCGCGAGTTGCATGCAAGGCATCTTCAACACGGGCCTTTTTCTCTTTCATTTCAACTTCGGTAGCAGCGCCGACTTTGATTACGGCAACACCGCCAGCCAGTTTGGCCACGCGCTCTTGCAGTTTTTCCTTGTCATAGTCAGAAGACGCTTCTTCGATCTGGGCACGAATTTGCTCAACACGGCCTTTGATTTCGTCTTCACGGCCCGCACCATCGATAACGGTTGTTTCTTCCTTCGTGATAACGATCTTCTTGGCATTACCCAGATCATCCAGTGTTGCCTTCTCCAGAGACAGGCCCACTTCCTCAGAAATGACAGTACCACCGGTCAGAATCGCGATATCCTGTAACATCGCCTTACGACGATCACCAAAGCCAGGGGCCTTAACGGCGGCAACCTTGACAATACCGCGAATGTTATTCACCACCAGCGTTGCCAGGGCTTCGCCCTCAACATCTTCGGCGACAATCAACAGTGGCTTGCCAGACTTGGCAACACCTTCGAGAATAGGCAGTAATTCACGGATGTTGGAAACTTTCTTGTCGTAGATCAGGATGAAGGGGTCTTCCAGCTCAGCCGTCATATTTTGCTGGTTGTTGACGAAGTATGGAGACAGGTAGCCACGATCAAACTGCATACCTTCAACCACGTCCAGTTCATTATCCAGACCGGTACCTTCTTCAACGGTAATAACACCTTCTTTACCAACCTTGCCCATGGCCTCGGCAATAATACCACCAATGTTGGTATCAGAGTTGGCAGAAATAGAACCTACCTGAGAAATTGCTTTGTCATCAGTACAAGGCATGGACATACTCTTCAGCTGCTCAACAGCAGCAATCACCGCCTTGTCGATACCACGTTTCAGGTCCATAGGGTTCATACCCGCAGCAACCGCCTTGGCGCCTTCTACAACCACGGATTGCGCCAGTACTGTTGCCGTCGTGGTGCCGTCACCGGCGATATCAGAGGTCTGCGAAGAGACTTCTTTCACCATCTGGGCACCCATGTTTTCGAACTTATCTTCCAGTTCGATTTCCTTGGCCACGGAGACACCATCTTTAGTAATGGTCGGGGCACCAAAGCTCTTGTCCAGAACCACGTTACGGCCCTTGGGACCCAGGGTAACCTTAACCGCGTTGGCCAGAATATTGACACCAGCCAGCATACGCTGACGGGCCTTATCACCAAATTTGACTTCTTTTGCACTCATTGCATGTTCCTCTTTGAAATTCGATTAGATTAGTAAGACTTAGCCTTCAACGACACCCATGATGTCTTCTTCGCGCATGACCAGGACTTCCTCGCCTTCAACCTTGACTTCGGTCCCGGCATACTTACCAAACAGCACCTTGTCACCAACCTTGACATCCAGGGGTGTGGCCTTACCGTTGTCACCTATTTTGCCTTTACCTACCGCCAGGATCTCGCCCTGTGCCGGTTTTTCAGTGGCAGAATCCGGAATTACAATACCACCAGCACTGGTGCGTTCCTCTTCCATGCGGCGTACAACGACGCGATCGTGCAATGGACGAATTTTCATCTTGGTTATCTCCTAAATAGATATATTTCAAACAGTTACGTTCTATGCCGACAGTGTCCGCTGAAACTGGCAGCCGGCAATTATTAGCACTCTTATAAACAGAGTGCTAATAATAGGGGCGAATTTTTCAGAGTCAAGGGGTGTCGGCAGGGAAAATACTATGACGGTC
>Ga0209633_10004000_pt1 | contig 13433 bp, 9 predicted proteins | sample Cruoilmetagenom1_FD_187290 | JGI IMG/M metagenome (GOLD analysis project Ga0209633, IMG submission 187290) | Oil polluted marine microbial communities from Coal Oil Point, Santa Barbara, California, USA - Sample 1 (SPAdes) (version 2) | ecosystem: Environmental > Aquatic > Marine > Oil seeps ... | reverse complement strand
TCCAGCGATTGGTTGCATTGTTGATGGGTGTCCTCCAGGAATGGAGCTTTCAGAAGCAGACTTGCAAGATGATTTAGATCGTCGTAAACCAGGTACAAGTCGTCACACTACACAACGTCGTGAATCAGATGAGGTGCAAATTTTATCTGGTGTCTTTGAAGGTAAAACGACTGGTGTACCGATTGCATTGCTGATCAACAATACCGATCAACGCTCTAAAGACTATTCCAATATTATGGATCAGTTCCGCCCTGGTCATGCTGATTACACCTACTATAAAAAGTATGGCTTACGTGATTATCGCGGTGGTGGTCGTTCTTCTGCGCGCGAAACAGCAATGCGTGTTGCAGCAGGTGGAATCGCCAAAAAATATTTGAGAGAACGATACGGTATAGAAATTAAAGGTTACCTTTCACAATTGGGTCCTATCAAAATAGAATCTGTTGATTGGAATGAAATAGCGAATAATCCATTTTTTTCACCTGATGCTAGCAAAGTGCCTGAAATGGAAGCGTATATGGATGCGCTTCGTAAAGAAGGCGAATCTATTGGCGCAAAAATAACGACTGTCGCTACAGGCGTTCCTCCGGGATTAGGTGAGCCCATTTTTGATCGTTTAGATGCTGATATTGCTCATTCTATGATGAGTATCAATGCCTCTAAAGGTGTAGAAATAGGTGCTGGTTTTGATTCGATCACTCAAAAGGGCACAGAACATCGCGATGAAATCATGATCGATGGTTTTGATGGAAATAGTGCTGGTGGTACTTTGGGTGGGATATCTTCTGGTCAGGATATTGTGGTGCATACTGCGTTTAAACCTACGTCTAGTATTCGTATCCCTGGTAAAAGTGTCAATATTAAGGGCGAGCCAATCGAAGTCGTTACTAAGGGGCGTCATGACCCATGCGTAGGTATTCGTGCTACACCTATTTGTGAAGCGCAACTGGCAATGACATTGATGGATCACATGTTAAGGCATCGTGCGCAAAATATGGATGTTAAAACAGATTTCGCTGATATCCCTGCTTCTAATAAGTAGAGTCTTTATAGCATTCTAAAGTGCTAATTAATTCAAAGGTCACCCCCCTACTTTAAGGGCGTTTTTCTAAAAATGCCCTTAAAGTAGGGGGGTGACTGTTTCTAAAACTTCTACCTCTCCTCACTAAATACAGCTGCGTAATTCTTATTATTAATGAAATGATGCATTTGTATTCAGCAAGATAGTGTTTTTCACACTAATATATAGTTTATCCATCTATTAGTTTTTGTTATTTCACTGTGTGTCATTGCTGAAAATAGGAGGCAAAATGAGTTTGAGTGCATTATTCCCCATGTTATTGGGTGTGTTTGGTCTAGGCGGTGCTTTTTATCTATACAAAGAAGTTTTAAAGTACCCCGGTGGCGAAGATAAGATAGCAAGAATAGCCGAGCAGATTCATCTTGGCGCTATGGTCTTCATGAGAAGAGAATACAAAATTCTCGGTATCTTCTGTGTTGTGGTCTTATTCTTAATTTTAATTTCTGATCTTGGTTGGAAGACTGCACTTTCATTCTTAATTGGTGCCTTTACATCCGCTTTAGCGGGTTATATAGGGATGTACACCGCTACCCAGGCTAATGTCAGGACAGCGGTCGCAGCTTCAAAAGAAGGCGTCAGCAGTGCACTTACGGTTGCATTCTTTGGTGGTTCTATCATGGGACTCACTGTTGCTTCTATGGGCTTACTAGGACTTGGTTTCCTATATTTGATCTTTGGTGGTAATCCGGAAACTGCGCATGTCATTCATGGCTTTGGAATGGGAGCTTCCAGTGTTGCTTTATTCTCACGTGTCGGTGGCGGAATATTTACAAAAAGTGCTGATGTCGGTGCAGATTTAGTAGGCAAGATAGAAGCAGGGATACCTGAGGATGATCCAAGAAACCCAGGTGTGATAGCAGATAACGTTGGCGATAACGTCGGTGATGTTGCCGGTATGGGGTCAGATATATTCGAATCTTATTGCGGCTCAATTATCGCAACCATTGCCTTAGCTTCTACCATGGCAGCGACAACCTTAACTCAATTGAATGCATCGCAAGATCAACTAATGTTCTTACCTTTAGTACTCGCTTCATTTGGTTTGATTTGTTCCATGATCGGTATATTTATCGTCAAGCAATCTGCCAATAAATCCCCTGAAGTGGCATTACGGTCCGGGACAATTGGTGCTTCCGTTCTTTTCATTGCTATTGCTTTGATCTTGATTGCTGCAATGGGCATTAGTCTAAAAGTATGGGGAGCGGTTCTTGTAGGAGCAGCTGGTGGAATCATTATTGGTCTAGTCACCGAATATTATACCTCTGGCCCCCCAGTACAAAAAGTGGCGAAAGCTGGTGAAACCGGACCTGCAACAGTCATGATTGCGGGTTTAGCCGTGGGTATGCAATCGGTGGTAGTTCCAGTTTTAACGATTTGCGGCATCATTCTTATATCCAGTAATTTATCCGGACTTTATGGTGTGGCGATTTCTGCTGTAGGGATGCTCGCGACAGTTGGAATAACAATGGCAATCGATGCGTATGGGCCTGTGGCAGACAATGCAGGTGGCATTGCTGAAATGGGTGGTATGGGTAAGGAAACTCGCGAGATTACAGATTCGCTGGATGAATTGGGTAACACCACAGCAGCAATTGGTAAAGGTTTTGCCATAGGCGCAGCAGCATTGGCAGCATTGGCAATTATTTCTGCCTATATTGAAACTATCTCACATCATCAAGAAGATTTTTCTTTGCAAATCAATGACCCATTGGTGCTTGCTGGTATGTTCCTTGGTGGAATTTTCCCCTTTGTTATTAGTGCTATAACCATGAATGCGGTTGGTGAAGCAGCTTTTGATATGATCAAAGAGATTCGACGTCAGTTTCGGGATATTCCTGGATTACTCGAAGGTACCGCAGAGCCAGATACTGAACGTTGTGTAGATATTGCAACTACAGCCGCTCTTAAACGTATGGTTCTTCCTGGGATTTTGGCTGTATTTTCACCCGTTGTCGTAGGATTTGTATTGGGCCCACAAGCACTTGGTGGCATGTTAGGTGGAGCATTAATCTGCTGTGTTTTACTCGCGCTCACAATGGCAAATGCTGGTGGCGTTTGGGATAACGCGAAAAAATACGTTGAGAAAGGTAATTTGGGTGGTAAAGGATCAGGTACACATATGGCGGTAGTCGTAGGAGATACTGTTGGCGATCCGTTTAAAGATACATCAGGTCCGGCGATGAATATCTTAATCAATGTTATGGCTATCGTGTCTTTGGTAATAGCACCTTTACTGGTTTAGTCATTTATTTTACTTTTAAATGATCGGACTCTATTAATCTCGTTTAGTACCCAATGGGTAATATTACCCATTGGCGTAATTTTTAATACAATATTGAAACTCTGAATCCCCGATTTATAGCGATTCCCCGCTAAATTTCAGAGAATTATTGTCTAACGCTAAGGAGACTAAATATGCCCGAACTATTCAGTGCAGATTGGATGAATGAACTCAAAGATGAATGGAATAACGACCCTGATGTAAGCGCAAAGCTTGGTGAAATTGGTTTTGATTCTGTAATAACCTGTGGCTATAAAGATGAAGAAAATCCCCGTGGAGTATTTGTTGTAGAAAAAGGCATTTGTGTTAGTGCTGGTGACTACAATGGAGAAACGCCTGACTGGGATATGCGTGCAAATCAGAAAGACTGGTTAAAATGGGTCAACAAAGGTATCGGCATGGCTGGTTTAGGAATGGCTTATGCGAGTGGTAAGCTTAAGTTTAAATCAGGTGATTATGGCGCAATGATGAAGAACCCTAAAATGGCTGGTCCATTTGTAAAAAGCTTTGGTTTAATGAAGAACATCGATACAAGCGTCTAAGAAACTGTATCTTCCAAAATAAATAATAATTTGTAATTCCTGTTCACTATTACGGAAATAATAGTTAATTGGGTGGTAAAAAGTACTAGGAGAGTAATATGGGATTTATTAAAAATATATTAGCAATCATAGGTTTGGTTGCTTTAATTGGTGGTGGCTATGCATATAGCAAATTTGGTGGCGAACTGGATGAGCTAAACAAGCTTTCACCAGAAGCTAAGACCCTTTATATGAATATGTGGTCAAAGCTTAAAGAAACCGGTAACTCAGCCGAATCAACAGTATGGAAAAGACAACTTGATGACGGTGTAAGCCCTGAAGATGCTGCTGAAGCAATGAGTTCTGTTGCAACAGAAGTAAATATCAAAGCGGTTGGAATTCTTCCATTATCAAAAGAGGTTGAAGCCAAAACAGGTGAGAAACAACGCCTATTAACCATCTACCAATATTGTAACCCGCTGACTGCAGTAAAAATGATCGAATATTCAGATGCCTTTTCAGCTTACTTGCCTTGTCGTATAGCCATGGTTGAGGATAAAGAAGGTAAATTCTGGTTGTATTCTCTGGATATGGATTTAATGATCCATGGCGGAAAAACATTACCAGACGATCTCTTCAAAGAAGCAAACGCGGTTAAAAATGTAATGCTTAAACTTATGGAAGCAGGTGCTACTGGCGAGTTTTAGTACCAATTTTTAAATATATAGTAATTTAATTTTTTAAGTTACTGATAAATTGACTAATAGAGGTGTCTATTGACTGCCTCTATTAGTTAAATATCTACTCAATAAAGCAAATAAAAATAATATTTGGGACAGATACCAGCTATAAAATCCCAGCCCCAATTCTTTAATAAACATTTTTTCAGAAGAAAGCCCAGTAAATAGCCCTGTCGGAATTTCTTGAAACGAGAATGTTTCTGATGCTATCACCAAGGCAAGTAAACTCAATAAAACGGATACTCTTGGTCGTGATTCAAAAATAAGTAGCGCCAATATATTTAAGGGATTTGCATACCAGGCAAATTGAAAGACTACTATACCCATCCAACCCAAAATAAAGACCCATATACCGATAACATCTTCATCAGGAGTAAAAAATGCCGATAAAAACAAAGAAATGACAAAACTTAGCGCACTAAGAAATAAGAAAATTTTTGAGAGTATTTCAAAAATACTTATATTTATCTGAGAGTTATATGAATTTAGTGTGTTTTTATGCGCCATCTTATAACATTAACTTACAGCTGATCAAAATACATAAAAGTTACTCTAAAGGGTGGTTTTAAGGCGATAGATCGCTATAAATTATTAACCTTTTGTCTGCTTACTTTTGTTTAATATGGGTCGATAATTTACAATATAGTTATATAAAAATAAGAAAAAACAACAATTAGTTATATGCATCAGTTTTTAACTCGGTCAATAAGTCGATTGGTAATGGGGAGTTTTGTATTCGTCCTATTGTTACCTTTGGGATTTATTCTTTCTAGCCTCAGTCAGCACTCGTGGGATAGTGCTCAGAATGAGTTGAAGGAAAAGCATTTGCTAATCGCCAAAAATACGACTTTGCCAGTCGGTCAGTATTTTTCATCTTATCAGAAGAATTTAAATACATTTGTTGAAACCACTAACCTATCAACTAAAAGTACAGATGGTATAAAAAGCCTAACCGATAAGTTTGTAAACACACTAGAAAATTTCGTTGCCATATCATTTCTTTCTATAGAAGATGGTTCATCAGTTGTTTCTGTCAAGGATGAATATAAGATTCGATCAACTGAGAGTCTCAATTCTTTTCCCTATCACCAGACAGAGAATAAATATCGGAAATACGATACGGTAAATTCGATATCTTCTGTTATCAGAAGCACCGTATCACAGAAGCCAGTGGTGCTAATAAAGCATCACATTATCGGCAAAGATCTAAACAAAAAAGGAACAATATTTGTTGAACTTGATTTGGCACCTGTTCGCGAAATGTGCAATAAAATCAAATTTGGTCAAAAGGGTCATTGCGTTATTGTTGATCAACTAGGTCAAGTAGTTGCTCACCCTAATAAAGATCTCGAACAACAAATCCGTGATATATCTTCTATCGGTATCTTGGATAAGATGAAAGACACTATGAGTGGTCTTTGGAATTTTTATTCACCTTATCTAGAAGAGGATGTTGTATCAGGTTACAGCACTATTGAGAAACTAGGTTGGGGTGTATTGATTGTTCAGCCTGAATCTGAGCTAGTATCACCTTTTAAACAAGTGATAAATACCGTATTGACCTGGTTAGCTGTCGGTATCATTATTTCACTACTGGTTGCCTATATACTCGCTCAGCAAATTACCAAACCTATAAATACACTAGTGCTTAAATCTAAAGAGATAGGTACAAGATCGGATAATTTTAATCTTGGAAAAATCCCTGAAAATAGTCCTATTGAGGTGTCAGAGCTTTGGAGGGCATTGTCTGCTCTGGTAAGTAGACTGCATAAATCTAATAGAGAAGTACGTAAACTTAACTATTCACTGAGTAAGGATATTGAGAAAGCTACGGCTAAGCTTCGTGCAACCAATAGATATCTTTATAAGATGAGTAGTAATGATCACTTAACCAATATAGCAAATCGACGTTTCTTCGAGGACTCTGTTAATAAAATCATTGCGAAGAAAGGCAGAGAAAATGTTGGGATCATCGTTATCGATGTTGATAAGTTTAAGTTTATTAACGATGAATATGGTCATGAAGCAGGTGACTTAGCACTGAAACACATTGCTACGATAATGAAAGAAAGCACCCGTAGTAAAGATATACCAGCAAGATTGGGTGGTGACGAGTTTGTGGTTTATATCAATAATTGCACCGACGAAGTGATGGTTAAAATTGCAGAAAACCTACGTAAAAATGTTCAAGACCAACCCATTCTATGGGAAGGAATCAGTATTCCATTGTCACTTTCTGTTGGAACAGTGAATTGCCCTGCGATGGTCGCCAAGTCACTTGATCAATTACTCAAATTTGCCGATGAAGCGATGTATGAATCAAAAGAAGCGGGAAGAAATCATGTTTCTAACTATGTATTTCCGGGAAGTACTGGAGCGATAAAAACGGCGAATAAAAAACCAACACCAATAAATAAAACGTTAGATAAAGAAGTAGAACAACAAAAGAAAGAACTTGAAGCTCTTTTAGATGATTTACCTCATAAGCCCGAAGATCTTACAGATGAAATCTTATCTGAAGGGGCAGAAATGAAGAAGGAAAAACCTAAAAATATCTGGATCACAGCAAAATAATACAAATCTACAGATATCTATATCTACACCCCCCCCACTTTAAGCCTATTTTTAAGAATTTATCCAAAAGCTGTTTATAAAACCGCTTTTTTTGTTTCTTGGTTCAAAGAAACAAAAAGTTATAATTAAAGACACTTTAGTATTCAGCTACTAATATATAACAATGATATTCTTTATATTTTTCTCTTAAGGTTTTTATATGACAGTCCGCACAGGATTCATAATAAGCTCAATTGGCATCACACTTTTCATTCTTTTATTTTCATTTATATGGAAACCGATCCTGTGGCTTTTTATCATAGTTGTACCCATTATATTTGTGGGTATAAGGGATATGCTGCAGAAGACCTCTACTTTATTGAGAATATATCCTTTCATTGGTCATCTCCGTTATTTCATGGAATACATACGACCAGAGATTCAGCAGTATTTTATTGAAGATGAAACAAACGGTATGCCAATAAGCCGAGAGTTTCGTGCCTTGGTTTATCAACGTGCCAAAGGTGTCAGAGATACTCGAGCATTCGGCACAGTATTTGATGTCTATAAACAGGGTTATGAATGGATCAACCATTCCCTTGAACCCCATGTGATAGAAAATAAAGATCCGCGCGTGATATTCGGTGCAAAAAATTGCAGTAAACCCTATGCGGCATCACCTTTGAATATTTCCGCGATGAGTTACGGTGCCTTGAGCAAAAATGCAATCATGGCGCTAAACAAGGGTGCAAAAATGGATAATTTTGCACATAACACTGGCGAGGGTGGCGTTAGCCCATATCACCTTAAACATGGCGGTGATTTAATATGGCAAATTGGTACAGGTTATTTTGGTTGCAGAAATAATGTGACTGAAGGTTTTGATGAAGAAAAATACATCAAAACAGCGACTAAAGAAGAAGTAAAAATGATTGAGATTAAATTATCTCAAGGGGCAAAGCCCGGTCACGGAGGTATATTACCGGCGGCAAAACTAACCCAGGAAATTGTCGATATTCGTGGTGTGGAAATGGGTAAAGATGTTGTTTCGCCACCTGCACATACCGCCTTTTCTTCGCCTAAGGGACTATTAGAATTTATCGCTTTGTTACGTGAAAAAAGTGGTGGAAAACCCGTTGGCTTCAAGCTGTGTATCGGTCATAAAGCTGAATTTTTAGCGATTTGTAAAGCCATGAATGAGACTGGGCTAACGCCTGACTTTGTTACTGTAGATGGCTCGGAAGGTGGTACCGGCGCAGCACCAATAGAAATGGCAAACTCTGTAGGAATGCCACTCAGAGATGCCCTTAGTTTTGTTCATAATGCTCTGATAGGTGCGGGAGTAAGGGACGACATTAAAATTATCGCTGCAGGTAAGGTGATTTCTGCATTCCACATGATGCGTGTTTTAGCATTAGGGGCTGATACGATAAATTCAGCGCGTGGGATGATGTTCGCGCTAGGTTGTATTCAATCCCGACATTGTAATACCGATAAATGTCCAACCGGAATTGCTACTCAAGAACCTTTACGATATGAAGCACTGGATGTCACCGATAAAGGCCAGCGAGTTGCTAATTATCATCATTCGATGGTGAAACACTTAGTAGAGTTACTCGAAGTCGCTGGTATAAATCACACAGAAGAAGTTATGCCTTGGCATATTAATCGACGCGCTAGCGCTACTGAAATTAAAAGCTATTATGATATTTACGAATCACTCGATGAGGGGTGTTTATTATCAAAGAAGACAATCCCTGAAACATGGCAAAGAAGTTGGGATATGGCTAATTATGATACTTGGGAATTGAATCCTGTTGTTAAGAAAAAGAAGCCTGTTATTGCAGGTTAATTCTTTTCCATTAATTGTCTATTGGTAGGGAAAGTAGCAATAGTAATAACAAGGAGTTGAGGTAAGTCACCCCCCTACTTTAGGGCGCTTTTTATAGAATGATAGATTCTTTTACGCTTTTGAATTCATGACATCATTTGCCACTTCAACAATAATCTCGGCGATTAATTCACAATCGTCGAGTTCAAACGTTAACGGAATCCGCATATCCATAAGTGTTTCTAGAATTGCTTCTGTCTTTGGTAATTGAGGCATGTTCTGAAGGTATTTCCAGCTGTCGTAGCGGCTGGTGTAACCGGTTGGTTCTGCTCCACCAAACCATTTAAGCATCACTCCACGTACTGCGCATTGGTCTTGAAATGACTGGATTTGTTCGCGATTGAAAGAGGGCACTGAAAACTGGATAGAACTAGCAACAAACTGTTCTTTTTTAGGACGACTTGGAATATTGATAGCATTACTTTTTTGCAAGACACTCTCGAGAACTCTATATCTCGCATTCCATCGATCACACTGTTGTTTTAAGTCTTGTAATTGCGGGCGCAATATTGCTGCACGTAAGTTATCCATGCGGCCACTGTAGTTTGGTGTTTCAAAGCGGATATTTTCAAAAGTTTCTTTTGGAGGCGCTGCTAAATGACGTTTAAACAGCATATAAGAACCTGAGTAGATAATTGCTTTAGCCATTATTTCCGGGTGCTGAGTCGTTAAAAAACCGCCTTCGCCCGAATTTATATGTTTATAGGTTTGTGTGCTGAAACAGGCAATATCACCAAAAGTGCCGCTGTTTTTTCCGTTCCAACTGGCGCCCATGGTATGTGCGCAATCCTCTATCAGGAAAATATCGTAGCGTTGACAGATCTCCATAATACGGTCCATATCAGCGATATGCCCACGCATATGTGACAGCATGAAAAACTTAGCGTCAGAGGCTTTTGCTTGAGCTTCAAGGTGATCTAGATCAATACAATAATCTTCAGCTACATCAACCAATATCGGTACAGCGCCACTATTGTGTATGGCGCCAGGTACAGGAGCCAGAGTAAATGCATTACACAAGACTTTATCGCCTGTTTTAACCCCAGCAGCACGCATGGCTATGTGCAGAGCGTAACCACCAGAAGAGCAAGCGAGGCAATATGGTACACCCAAAGATTCAGCAAATTCTAATTCTAATAATTCGGTTTCAGTCTTTTCATCACCAAGTGCATTATAACGATGCAACCTTCCGCCACGCATAACTTCAGTTGCCGCTTGAATACCCGCTTCAGGAATAGATTCTTGCTGGGTAAATGACTTAGTAAAATGTTTCATGCTGTACCTATTTTAGTGCTTACAACCATGACTATAGACTAAAAGTCACCCCCCCACTTTAAGTGACTTTTCATTTTGCTGTTTAAAATGACCTAAGGAACTTATGCTTTGCGGAATGATATTTACGTTTTTGTTATTAAAAAACGTAAATAGAATTTATACAGAGCTAGGCGTTTTTTTTACGTAGTTTTAATACGGTATATTTTAATTACAAAATGACTTAACGCGAGCTAATAAAAATCTCAAAATTCAGATGTATTACCTGTATTAAAGCGCCTACTATGCAAAGACCACAACGGTCTTTAACTAAGCTTTTTTGAAGTGCCTTGTCTACTACGAAGTAGCGTATAAAGACCACTGCTTACCACTACCGCACTTCCTAGCAAAGTCATAAAGTTGGGTTGTTCAGAGAACACAAGCATTCCTAGAATCAGAGCAAAGACTAAACGGATATAACGAAAAGGTGTCACTACCGATACTTCCCCCATTCGCATGGCGATGGTTAAAGAATAGTAAGCAATGACGCCGAAGATTATCGCGCCTAAAATTTGTAAAGCAGGGAATAGGTCGGGTATCACCGCTCCACCACTAATCATTAACATAACAGTGCCGATAGGGAGTAAAACAAAAAAGCCGTAAATGCCTAACTGAGTGTTAGAGAGTACTTTTGGTGCTGCACGTGTTGCCAGGTCTCGTCCTGCAAATCCGAGTGTTCCCAATACCGCAAAAATTGATGCTGCTTCAAACCCTTCAAGTCCAGGTTGAAGAATCATTAGAACGCCAATGAAACCAACAATGATTGCCGTCCAACGATGCCAACCTACTTTTTCCCCGAAGAAGATTGCAGCACCTGTTACAACGACTAATGGTGTTGCTTGAAGAATCGCAGAGGCGCTCGATAAAGGAGTAAAAACAATGGCTAGTGTATAGAAAACTCTGCCAGCTACTTCAAACATGGCCCTGAGAAAAATAGGCTTGGATTTAATCGCAGCATGTATGATGACTTCGTTGCGGCGCAGCGTTAAAACGATAAATGCAAGAGTGCCCCCAATACCGAAAAAGATAAGAATCTCACCTACCGGAACTGATTTGGAAGCAAGTTTTATAAACATGTCTTCAAAGGTGAAACACGCCATTGCGAGCACCATGAAGAGGCTTCCCCTTAAATTATCCACAACAGTCCTTGGTAAATAAAAAGTGAGTATAGGTGCTTATTTAAATCTAAATGTATTTATTTAAAGATGTAACAATTGTTGGTGCCGAAATGACCAGTATTAAGTAAAAATAGCTAAGATGACGAAGGCCACGGTCGTTGGCTCTCTGCATCTATCCATGCCGCAACCCAATCAGGTACATTAGCAAATGTATCTTCCGTGCCCAATGCCGCAAGAACCTCTGGGGCAGGGACCAGTCCATCTTTAGAGGTCACACAGACTTTCATCAACGCAGAAGAGCAGATCTGATCTTTGCGATGGGTTTCCTGCAAAAAGTAAATCCATCGGCCATCATGACAAATCATTTTGGAAGTCATGGTGAATTTGTGCATAAAAGGAATTCGTCGACGGTAACGAATACTCGCACCACCCACCGCAACTCCCCAGCCTTGTTTTTTCATCAGGCCAACGAAACCAACGCGCTGTGAATAATCCCAGCGACCTAATTCCATATAATTGAAATAGCGTGCGTTATTTAATTCACCAAACATATCAACATCCAGAAACCCAGCACGAAGGTGCAACACACTCTCATCTTCAAGAGCTAGTTTCGGACGATATTTAGCTTTAACAACGGTAATAATGAGTTTAATAAAAGGATACATATTGGATATTAGATTTGTTATTTAGTGCTTAAATATAGCAGTCATTGATTAAAATGCATGATATATATCGAGTTAAATACCTAATATTAATACACAAAATCACATCCCCCTACTTTGAATGATATTACGTTTTTGTTTTTTAAAAAACGTAAATAGAATTTATGCAGAGCTAGGGCTTTTTTTGCAGGGCCTGATAAGTAAGGGGCAGCTGTTCTTTTTCTTCTCCTCAACAAAACGCCAATTAAATGTTTTTCATCAAACGCAATGCATCGTAAATTGTGGCGTGCGTATTACGTGCAGATACCGCATCACCAATTCTAAATAACTGAAACGATCCTTCAGGGTTCTCTTTGAAATCCTGCTGTTTACCTTCAATCAACGCATCATAATTAACAGCACCAAGATTGGAAGAAAGAGGCTTGAGATCAAAATACAAATCTTCCATCGGCAGTGTTCCATGATTTATGATCACTTGGTCGTAGAATTTATCTTCTCTAAGGTCGCTATAATCGGTGCCAATAATGGCTTTTAGTTGATCCCCTTCCTGCATAACATCCATCAGTCTTCGGGTAACGGTGAAGGTCACGTCTTTATCTTGAAGGCTACGCATATAAGGCACCAGATTCATTGCCATGACTTCGGGTGCAAAACTTCTGTCAGGCGTCATAATTTCAACTTTTGCGCCAGTGTTAGCGATAACTTCGGCAGCTTGCAAACCAGGGTGATCACCCGCGTCGTCAAAGATAAGCACATTCATCCCTGGAGCTTCATGCCCAGAAATAATATCCCAGCTGGATGAAACCAAATGGTTACCTGTTTCTAATACTTCAGTATCTGGCCAACCGCCTGTAGCGATGATGACTACGTCAGGGTTTTCTGCATTTACCTCGTCAGCTTCTGCATAGGTATTGAATTTAAACTCCACACCTAAATCCCTACACTGTTGCATGCGCCAGTCGATGATTCCGATCATATCCTGACGACGTTTAGATAACGCTGTGAGAAGTACTTGCCCACCCGCTTCAGCGGCCGCTTCGAGAACAGTCACAGTTTGTCCACGTTCGCCAGCAACGCGCGCCGCTTCTAGACCTGCAGGGCCAGCGCCAACAATAACCACTTTCTTTTGCGTGGTGGCTTTGGGAATATCATGTGGCATGGTTAGCTCACGACCCGTCGTTGCGTTATGCATACACAATGCATCACCTGCCTGATAGATGCGGTCTAGACAGTAATTAGCGCCAACACAAGGACGAATATCGTGTTCGCGTCCCT
>Ga0209633_10003999_pt1 | contig 13439 bp, 8 predicted proteins | sample Cruoilmetagenom1_FD_187290 | JGI IMG/M metagenome (GOLD analysis project Ga0209633, IMG submission 187290) | Oil polluted marine microbial communities from Coal Oil Point, Santa Barbara, California, USA - Sample 1 (SPAdes) (version 2) | ecosystem: Environmental > Aquatic > Marine > Oil seeps ... | reverse complement strand
CCACCCGCATTCTCATTCCAGTCGGCGTCGCCTATGGCAGTGACGTACAGAAGGCAATGTCATTGATGGCCGAGGCCGCCGAAGAGCACGAACGGGTTCTATCGGATCCCATGCCTTTCGTCAGATTCGAAGGCTTTGGCGATAACGCGCTAACGCTGAATCTGCGCGCCTACGTCGGCTCCTTGGAGTATCGCCTCAGCACATTCAGCGAGCTGCATGAAGCGATCAATCAGAAGCTCGACGAGGCCGGCATCGTCATCGCCTTCCCGCAGCGTGATGTGCATCTGGACACCAGCCGGCCGCTCGATATCCGCATACGGCGCGGTGACCGGGATCCAGACAGCGGTGGCACACCGCCGGGAGAGGGCTGATACGGCTCCGGCAGATCGAACCGGCTAATCAACCTACAAGTCCAGCCGCGCACGCAGACCGAAAACGACTATCTGGTCCTCCTCCGGGTTCAGCGCCGGATCCTTGATGAACTGAATATCAGGAGTAATCGCCAGGTGCTGCGCCAACTGGTAACGGTAGAAGAATTCAGCGGTGTATTGATCATCCAGTCCCGGGGCAAAGCTGCTCTCGGAAGGTTCGCTCCAGTTCAGCCCGAACCCTAACAGATCCCGCGTGCCGGCGGCGTAATACCCAAAGCCGAGGGCCACGGAGTTCTCATAGAGCGCCCCGCCATCTTCGGCATAGCCGACCCTTAAAAAGGGCATCCACTTTTCATCGATGAATGTTGCATAGGAAAACGCCACGCCCCACCCATCCGGCGTGGCCGCGTTCACGCGCTCATCGGCATGCCAGTACGTCAAATTAATATTGTCAAGGTAACGACGTTTATACGATGTTGTCCAGCCAACTTCCAGATGTGTGAAATATTCGTGATCGTCGAAAAAAGAATCCCACATATCTCCCGGCTCGGAGGGATCGCCGTTGGTATCCGCCAGACCACCCACAATATAGATGTTGTCCGAAACCATCCATCCAAACGCGGCGCCTAGCCCCTGGTTCGGGGCCGGAATGGTGGGATCGGTCAAAAACGCGAGATTGCTAAACGATGTCCAGGGATTGATCAGGCCATAGATATCCAAATAATCCGTTGCATCGACAACGCCTGCAATGATATTAAACTTGGATTCCGCGAGCTTTTGCTGCCAGTAAAGATTGGTCAGGCCCCACTCATAATCGGCGTAAATCGGGGCGGTAAACCCGACATAACCGATCTCGAACCCCAGATCCTTCGGGGGAATATCCGTGCCGAATTTATGCCGGTTCTCAACCTTGTAGACAATCGACCCGGTATTGCCGGTCTCCCGTCCGGCGACCGTCCACGAACCGAACGCACGGAAAATCCCGCCGCCGGCACTCTCTTCTCCCAAGCTCTCGTTTGCACTTTGATACATGGCGGTATAATCAAAGCCATAGGCAAGACCCATGTCTTTATTCACACGCGTCTTGGAATCAAAATAGGGCTTGAAAAAACTATCCAGGCCCTCAAAGCGGAGTGCCGGTTCTTTCTTCATGGCATCTTCTTTTAATCCCCCGCTCACACTGCTCGGGCCACCGAACTCGGGCACGTCTTCATAAGCGGTTTTGGGGCTGTCTGTTTCCTGTGCATAGATTGAGAGCGAAAACGATGAAATCAACAGCATGGGCAAAAATATTTGATAAATAGATTTGCAACCGAAATGGGTTAATACATTTCTTGTTAGCGCGACCATATTGTAGATCTCAGTTTAAACGTAAACACATGAACTAAGTTAGTTAAGATTATTAAATAATAATTTTTTGTTTAACTCAGCGTGCAATTTCTCATTCTTGGTACGCGACATATTCTTATGCTGCGCATGGTCTTTACCACAAGAAAAGAATTCGGCCAATCCTTCTGGCTCACGCAGAAACACCCCACCCGCCAGCTTATCTTGACTTGGCTTTGCCATCGGAGAGAGAGACGACTGCTTGCCTGATGTACTGCCTTTCACTTCACCAGGGTTGAGCACGCTGTCATCAAGATCCATCGCCGGTGGATTGGTCTTGGTGGTGTATGTCTTCAACCACGACTCGCCAGTTGCCGGTACAAATCGACCTTTTTCTTCAACGGGGAAACGGATTGGCTGGCCAGGGTTAACATCTTTTAAAACTTTTGAATCTTTAACTACGATGGTGCCGTTGACCAATACGTAGGGGATACCGGTTGAAGCTAAACCATTTTCACCGCTTTTGAATGTGGCATGCTCAGTTACATTTTTAGGGTCAAAAATGGTGATATCCGCAACCATACCTTTCTGCATACGACCACGTTCCTGCATCGATTTTAATCCGGTGTCGCCAAGGTGTTTTGCTGTCCAGTAACTCAATTGAGAAATAGTATGCATTAAGGGTACGCCATTTTCTCTAGCCACACGCAGTGTTACAGCATGGGTACCAGCTGCACGTGGATGGCCGGCAAAATCTTTAAAAGGTGCGTCCCATGACAAGGTTTTACCCTTGTTATCCAAACCAGGCATGCCGTCACCGGCAACCACAAAATGCTCGACCTTGGTCCACTCAGGTAACCATTGTTTACGAGGCGGACTGAATGCAACCAGTGTTCGGCCGGGTTCTTCTTTGGCGAATTTGAGGAATTCTTCCTTGGTAACATACCTGTCCAGCTGCGGGTCATAGATTGTCTCTTCGTACTTATAACCCATGGCTTTTTCCCAGGTATCCGGTGCGACGATGGATGCACCGTAATTGCCGGAACCCGCGATCCAAGGGTAGTAGGTGGCCCAAACATTGTGGCCCTGCGCGCGAGCCAGCGCCATTTTTTCCTGGTTTTCCCACCAACCATAGTCATTGTCATGATGCACCTGCAAAGGTGCTTTCAATACCATCGCATTAGCGAGTACTTCGTTAACGCCGGTTGGTGCCTCGGTGGGTGTAGACGCGCTGGGATGAAAACGATGATGCGCTGCCGTCAGGCGTCCATAACGTGCTGCCGCCCGCTGCGCCTCGAACATCTCGTAGGTAGTGATGCCCTTCTGCGCATAACCAATTGTCGAACCCACACCGATCGCACCCTGGCGCAGGCCTTCATCCAGAATCGCCGTAATCTCGTTCATCTGATTAACGTCACTGCGGGATACCGACCAGCCATCAACACCATCTTTTGCCGCTTCAGCGCGGTAATCGAAAAAATACGGCATGGATATATTGGGGCCTTCGAGTTTTAAACCATCATGTACTGTCATGCGCGCAAATTCCTGGCCTACGACCGTACCGAAGTTAGCTTGCTTCTTGCCTTCTCTTGCGGCATACCATTGAGCGATGTTGGCGGCGCCCACCTCAAAATCCATCTGGGTGGTCACACCATCACGCAGGTTGACCTTGACCCCCCATTCTCCAAGACCATGCTGTTCGGTATCGATAAAGCCGGGTGCGACCACGTGGCCTGTGGCATCGATGGTATCCTTTCCGGTAATTTTCTTTTCTGTGATGGTCACGATTCTGCCGTCCTTGATACCGACGTTGCGCACACCATCGAAATTTGTCTCGGGATCCATCACCCGGCCGTTGTTGATCACGACATCGTATTGATCCTGTTTCGAGCCGCCACCACAGGAAACGGTGGCGAGGGCAATAAACAGGCCCAAAACGAGTCCATTCCTTATGCGTAACAAGGTGGTCCAGTTTATTGTTAATGGTGATGACATAATCGGCGTCCCTCCTGAGGGAATGTAAACGGGTTGATTAATAACCCTGATCTTTATGCTTGAGCCAACGGCAGTTATACCCGCCTACACCTCGGTTGGCTTGCCATATCGCGCCACCGGCTATGAAAGTTCGCAGCGGATGTGACCACACAAAATACCGGTTAAATACCTCGGCAGTCGATCATTTTACACGCAGCCTATGCAGAAGCAGCGTCTGTTGTATTCTTGTTTCCCCTTTTTCGCCAAAGGCTTTCAGGACGATGCGCGGTGAGGGCGTTGCTGCCCAGTCGATCTCGATCAACCCGAAATTGATACCTGCATAAGCTTCCGCAATACGATAGGCATTTTTCGCTTTTGCGTAGTCTTTGTTTACGTGCGTCAGACCGCTGGAAGTCAATTCGTACAGAGGATAAGGAAAGTTGTCCAATCGTGAAATTTCGGCAAAGTGAACATTGCCGCTTAGCAGGATAACGCCATTGGCTTTGGTTTTCTTGAGCAACTCGAATAAGCGTTGCCTTTCCAGGGGATAATTGCCCCACTCGTCCATGGCTTTTTCATTCGGGATCACCTGGGTACTGGAGGCGATCAACCGAATCTCGGCGGGTTTTATCATTTGCCGCTCCAGCCAGGCCCACTGGGTTTTTCCCAACAAGGTGACATTGGGGTCGCGATTGGGGACATAGTTGCCCATCGAACCGGTAAGTCCAGCCGCTGCCTTCTCTTGTTTGCTGCGCGGATCTTTGATGAAAGGACCTTTAAAATATCGTGTATCTAAAAGAATAATCTGCACCCGTTTTCCTTCAGGGCCAAATATCTTCGCATCGTACATACCCGGTGATTTTCGGCGTTCTGAATCCGCGGGTTCTCCAAAAAAATTGAGAAATGCCGTTTTGGTCAGTTCTTTTAATTCAAACTCGGCACCGCCGTTGTGTTTTCCGTAATCGTGGTTATCCCAGGTGGCCATGATCGGGACTTGCCGTTGAAATTGTTTGAAATGGGTTTCATTGGCCAGCATATCCCAATCCCGCTCGAGTGTTGCCTCTGTTGGTGTGTACGCCTTCTTACCGTCATAATCCGCGTAGATTGCATCGCCAATAAACAAAAACAGGTCCGGCTGCCGTTCCGCAATAACATCCCATATCGGTTGTGCCTTCGTTTGCATGGCACAAGAACCGAATGCGATTCGCTGTAATGGCTGCCCCGCACTCGCCACAGCCATGCAACATATCAGCAACGCGGCGACAGTCCATCTCATAATGTATTTTTATAAATCTTCCCGTCTTTCATAACGAGGTCTATTTTGTTTTGCCAGTCCGCCAACACGGCAACATCAACAGTGGGATCGACCTCAGCTAGAACAATGAATTCTTAACAGCAATAAAACATTATTTGAATTTTGTTGGGGTTCGTTCCTCACCCCAACCTACAGGTGCTGGCTCTATTTCACGCCAATGTATGGGCGTCAAACTTCCATTTCGTCTTTTTCGCTTGCTCTTGAGCATATAAGGCAGAACGAAAAGATAAATACCCGTCACCCACATCCCGGCGAGGATCAAGGCCGATGGAAGGAAAACCCAAAGCTTGAAACTGTCATGAAAGAAACTGCCGTCGTGGATGCTTTCAATGAGATCTGATCGACGAACGGCGACTTGCAGAACTTGTCCCGTTTTACTATCGATTTGTACTTCCCAGTCATTTTTGCCGCGTACCTTTATAATGCCTTTCCCAGGACGTACGTCTAACCGATTGATATCATCCCAGCTTGTCAAACCAACATCAGGAACGTTGCTCACTGCCTCGAGAATCTGATCGAAGCTGAGTACAGGCTCGCTACCAGAGCCTCGTTGTGTAGGTGGTTGTATCCAGTCAAATTCTTTCTTTACCTGCAGGATAACCCCCGAAATAATCACAATGATTACTGGCAAAGCAATAGCAATCGCCGCCCATCGGTGTAATTTTCTATTTAGTATTTTGGCTTTCATTTAACTGCAGCCTGTATGTTCTAACGATATCTTTCTGGGTTCCGGCGCGCGGACCTTCGAACACCCGCTCTGTGCCTTCGTGGGGACAAGCTTCGCTGGGGCAGGCCCTGGCTGGAATGACGCAATAAATCAGAAGCTCCTTAATTCTTGGCCGATAACTTTAATCTAAGTCCAACATCATTTTTGTCTGGATCATCATAGAATCTGGCTTCACTCCCCATCGATAAAATTGAGCAAACATTCACGTTATCGTTTCATTGTTTTTTAGCCCTGAGTATTAATAAATAGACGCAGTTAAACGGGAATCGTTAGGGCCAGATCAAAGGCTCTGGCATTGCTGCCAGAGCCAGTGACATTTCCACCCAAGCGTCTGTTATGACGCGATCGTGTTTATTTCATCTTATTAAAGGTTGCAACATCCGTTTCAACCACTTTTTTCCACTTCGCTGCTTCTGCATCGATTTCACCTGATAGTTCAGCAACGACAGCATAAGCCGACTTGGTTGGACGACCTTCACTTGAATAAAGCATGTGGGACACTGTCTGCAACTTTGACAACAGTTTCGCCGGCTCATTGGCAATTTCGGACAATGTTTTACCGACTGGTATCAAAGTTCCCTGGAAATTATTGACTGCTTCATCAATTTTCGCCGCCAGGGCTTTAGCCGAGCCATCGGTTTTGCTGCTTGCCGCCTTTTGAACAGTCTCATTGACTTTAAGCGCGTCAATAACTGTGATGTTGGCATTTTCAGTGATGCTGCGAACTTTCATCCATAGATCAAAGCGGGCATCGGTGTCGCCCTTCTTCCACTTCTCGTTTGGATTGATTTTCAGTTCGAATGACTCGGTCTGTGACTTGCCATTTGCAGTGAGCCGTGCCTGATAGGTACCTGGCTTGGCCATGACAACAACGCCTGCAGGCGGTTTACCCGGAACTGATTTTGCGTCAGGATAATTCATACCCCATACAAACTGATTCAAGCCTGGTGAGGTGCCGATTTCATCACCGCTGAAGGTTTTGATTTTATTCCCACCTTTATCAAGAATGGTAAGGCTGACATCCTTGGCGCCTTTAACCAGGTTGTAGTAGATAATGGCGCCGTCAGGACGCGGAGAACCACCTTCGAGGAAATAACGTCTCTTTGTCCCATTTATCACCCCTAGCTCGATAAAGGTATGCCCGGGACGGTGATTCTGTACAAAGTAGTTCTTTTGACCACCAAACACACCACCACCATAGGCTGACCACCAGTTACGACCCAGGCGAACCGTTGTGCGCGGTTCGTACAGGTGATTACTAGTGGTTGTTTTTGTGCTTTGCTGCCGCAAAGGACTAATATCATCAACGATCCAGAGTCCACGGCCAAAGGTCGCAATGACCAGGTCTTCGTCCTTGATTTTCATGTCGTGTACAGGCACAGCCGGCAATCCCATTTTGAAACGCTGCCAGTTCTTGCCATCATCAAGCGAGTAGAAGATGCCGGTTTCGGTGCCGACAAACAGCAGCCCTTTTCGCACGCTATCTTCACGAATGGTGCGGGTGATTTCACCCTGCGAGAAGGTATCGCTGATTTTGCTCCAGGTTTTCCCGTAATTGCTGGTTTTGTACAGATACGGTGACACATCATTGGCCGTTCTGTAACGGGTTATAGCAATGTATGCGGTCGCCGGATCATGTGGTGACAACTCGATTTCGTAAATATCAGAGTCTTCCGGGAGATCGGGCGATACATTGGTCCATTTCTTACCGTTGTCACGAGAGAGATAGACCAGTCCGTCATCACTTCCGGTCCAGATTTCACCTTTTTTAAGCGCTGATACCGCCATGCGATGGATGGTGTTATAGGCTTCCTGCCCGGATGTCTCCGGTGCCCACGGGGCCCCTCCCGCCTGTTGCTTGGACTCATCGTCTTTCGTCAACACCGGGCTGATTTTTTTCCACGTCTGGCCACGGTCAGTCGAGCGAAAAACGTATTCGGCTGCCGTATAAAGTGTTTCAGGATCAAAGGGGTCAAGAACAATAGGCGCATGCCAGTTAAAACGGTATTTGGCATCTTTTTGTCCTCGACCAAAGGTAATAACCGGCCAGACATTCACGTGCTCATACTGCTCTGTCTCAAGATTTACCCTTTGGATCGGCGCACCACCTGCAGCCATGGAGCTCTGCGCAAGATGATAGATCACGTTAGGATCGGTCGGATGAGGAACAGAAGCGCCGGACTCACCGGTACCAAGCACTTTTACATCGTTGTTGGAAATACCGCCCCAGACCGTTGCTGAAGGCACTCTATAGCCGATGAGATCCTGTCCGTTGGCATAAACGTTATATGGAAACTGGTTATCGACATTGACACGGTAAAACTGGGTCGTTTTTTGTGTCCAGGGCGTCGTCCAGGTTTTACCGTGGGTGGTGGAAACCATGGCGCCGCCATCATGAATAACGATCATGCGGTCCGGATCCTTGGGGTCCATCCACATGTCGTGGAAGTCATCTTTGGTACCTGAGCGCTGTGTCCAGGTTTTGCCGCCATCCAGTGACTGCCACAGTTTGTTACTCAACACCCACAGCTCATTAGGATTGACCGGGCTGGCGTACACATGAAAATAATAGAAGGGTCGCTGGATAATGCCGACATGGCCAGACAGGAATTTCCATGTCTTGCCCGCGTCATTGGATTGATACATGCCCGACTTGGTTTCTGAATCAATCAGCGCAGAAATCCGCTTGGGCTTGGCAAGCGAAAGCGCCAAACCGATCTTGCCTAATATCCCTTTAGGCAATCCCGGATTGCGGGTGATGTCCTTCCAGGTATTACCGCCATCGGTAGATTTCCAAATACCGCTGTCGGGACCGCCACTTTCGATGCCCCAGGTTCTACGTTGGATTTGATAGATGGAGGCATAAAGTACCTTGGGATTGGTCTCATCCAGCATCAAATCATTGGCGCCGGCCACATCACTCTTGTAGAGCACCTTTTTCCAGGTCTTTCCGCCATTTTTGGAGCGGAACACACCCCGGTCTTCACTGGGTCCAAACGGGTTGCCGATTGCAGCGACGTAAACAATATTTGAGTTTTTGGGGTGGATTTGAATCTTGGATATGTTGCGGGTATTTTTCAGGCCAATGTTCTTCCAGGTTTTACCGCCATCAACGGATTTATAGACGCCATCCCCCCAGGACACCGCATCGCGCAGGTTGGGTTCACCCGTACCCACATACATCACATTGGGATTGGAGCTTGAAATCGCGATGGCACCGACTGAGCCCATGCCAAACTGGCCATCGCTAACCGGTTCCCAATACAGTCCATCATCTTCGGATTTCCATAAACCACCCGCCGCGCTGCCGTGAAAAAACACGTGCTTGTCGGTCGGATGTCCTGCGACTGCCGGGCCACGGGTACCGACGGTCGGCCCGATAAATCGACCCTGTATACCCTGCACAAAACCATATTTCTTCAGGACAACCCGCTTTTTCGCCTTGGCTTCGGGCGTTCTGGCGGTCATATAATAATCCGCGGTGGCAGGCACAGCGACCGTCACCGCGATCAGGAACGCGAAAGAAACACTTAGATACTTCTGGCTGCTAAACAGCTTTTGTATTTTCATGGCATAACCCTTTAGATTCTTAAATAAGATGAAGCATGAGTGATGATTTTCAACGCACAACATGAGCCATAATTATCAAAAATTCACCACTTAGGTAAGCTGCTGTCATGCTAGATAAATTGTTTTAATAAAACTTGCCATATGACGTCACCGGTCCCTACGATTTTGTACAACGTTCGACCCATTAGAAAAATTTTTTCGATAATCCCTCGGTGACATCCCGGCCCAACGTTCAAAGGCCCGGGTAAAACTGCCGGCATCGGCATAACCGAGCGCCGCGGCGATGTCGCAGAGACGTTCGCCCGGGTTCTCGAACAGACAGCGCGCGCGTTCGAAACGGGCCTCGTCGAGCAGGACCGAGTAACAGAGTCCGGCTTCGGCGAGCCTGCGCTGCAGGGTGCGGGAACTGATGCCAAGCGCGCGTGCGGCGCGGCTCAATGACGGATGGCCCCCCGGTAGCATCTGTACGACAAGCCGTCGGAGCTCCTTGGCGGATACATGATTGTGATTGGCCACGATCTCAGCCGCGCGACGCCGCTCGCCGAGCGTGCCTGAAAGCAATGCCACCCCTGTATTCCATGGCCGATGGTTTTACCGTAATCTGAGGAAGCGTTCTTGCCTCTGCGCGCCAGCGTCGCGCAAAGCACCACTGCCCACCGGGCCGCGGGCGCGGCGGGAAAATGGCACGAAATGGCAAAACTGCCGTGGCGCGATTTGCTAAACTCGAAAACCTGAGTAAACTACTCGGGTTCTACCAATAACGGTTCGGGTACCATAGCTGGAAGCCGTGGTCTGATTGATGCGGTAACCGCGCAACCCCCGTGCGAGGCCGGTGAAGCGGCCACACTGAGTACGGACACGCTCATAGGGTGTTGCTGCGGTCATTTAAAGGGAGGTGCACAAATGACTGCACTGCCACTGGTTCGCACGCGCTACGCGCACGCATTCGCCCACGCCCTGACACGGCTCGGCGCCCCCACAGCGCGGCTGCTGCACAGGGTCAAGCTGCCCGAGGACGTGCTCCAAAACCGAGGCGGGTTCATTCCGGCGCAGAAGCTCTGGGGCTTCGCGGCGCTGGCGGCACAGCGCACCGGCATCGCCGATCTCGGCCTGCACGCCGGGCGGGTCCCGGTCGGGGAGCACGGCGAGTTCGGGACACGGGTCGTTTATGCCCCCACCCTGTACCAGGCAATCGAGACGTTCTGCAGCGAGGCACGGGCCGAGTATTCCCGGGCCGACTTCTATCTTGCGCGCGAGGGGGCCAAGGCCTGGTTCTGTCGCGGCCCGATAGACGGCACCGACGCGGAGCGACAACAGGTCGAGCTTTACGTGCTGATGTTGATGGTACAGACGCTGCGTTTAGCGGCGGGGCCTGACTGGCAACCCACCGAGCTACGGCTGCAAAACAACGATGCCGCCGGGCTGGCCGATGTCGAATTGCTGCGCCAGGCAAACGTGGAGTTCGGCCGCCCGGTTCTCGGGATCGCCTTTCCGAGTTCCCTGCTCGGCATGCCGCTGCAAGGACACGGCGCGGCGGCAAAGCCATCCGCGCAGCCGGATGGCGCCGCAATCCCGCCGGCTTCGGATTTTCTAGGTTCTTTGCGCCAGGTCCTCCGCAGCTATATCCGGGGGGGCCAGGTCTCGATCGACACGGTCGCCGAGATCGCCGGCATCAGCGTGCGTACCCTGCAGCGCCGCTTTGCCGAGATGGGTCTAAGCTACTCCGGCCTGCTCGACGAAGTGCGCTTCCAGGCCGCGATCCCGCTGTTGGAGGATGCCAGTATCAAGCTGACCGACATCGCCTTTGACCTGGGTTACTCCGACCCCGCGCACTTCAGCCGCGCCTTCCGGCGCCTGGCGGGTGTCACCCCGCGGGAGTTCAGGCGCCAGCGCTTGCAGACACCCTACTAAAGAAGAACACAGGTTTAGGCACAACACTTTCCAGGGGGCGGGGTAAGTCAGGCGCGCGGGGGTAGGCTTCCCGTTAAATGTTGATTATTGAATTCCACAGCTATATGAGCTTTCAACGCAAAGGCGCCGAGGCGCAAAGGTTCATGAGTGCATGGACACTATTCTCTGCGTCTTCGCGTTAAAGGGTCATATCGAGAAGGTATTGACGGGACGCACACTAGTCGCGGCCCGACAGGACAAACACCAGCACGAGCGAGCCGTCGTCATTGGCAAGGTGGATCCCCTTCGCGGTTTTGAGGATACGGCTGGTTTTCCGTAGGCTCTGGAAATACACCTGCTCCTGGTCCATCAGCTCCGGTGGCCCCGCCATCCTCGTCGAGGCGAAACCGGGGCCCGGCCACTGCAAACGACCGGCATCGTCCAATTGATACTTGCCAAAGTATCGGTTGACCGGGGCGCCTCCCGCCACTTTCCCGTCCGGGAAAAACGTGATGGTAATGTTGGGTTTCTCCGGCGCCAGCACGACCTCTTCGCCTTCAGCAATACGCGCCAGCACCCACTGCCTCTCCGTAAGTTCACTTTGCCGCGCGCGCGTGATGGGCACCGGTTCGTTTTTATCCGGACTGGCTTGTGTATCGGGCGGCGTCTGCATAGCACAGGCGCCGAGCAGTGACAGGCCCGCTAACGCCGCGGTGCGATAAATCCATACCCTCGCGATGGCCTGCCGCGGTATCAGTTTAGAGATCGCATTCCTCATGCCGGTAGTCCTCAACACCGTGGCGGCGCGGGTTCGAGAGCCGCGCCTACCTTCTTTTCCATGCTCGATATTTCTAAGGAACCTCTGATTCATTCCGTCATTCCGGCTAAGGGCCGGAGGCCCGCGCGCCGGAATCCAGGAAAATCATATCATCGCTGGATTCCCGCCCCCCGCTTTCGCGGGGACAAGCTTCGCGGGAATGACAGAATTGGAATTAATAAGACCTTCCCTAACATAAAAGTGGCGCTGTCGTTCTTATCACTCGGCGCCGGGGGCATTGAGAGGTCTGCTTCCCTGCCTCATCAGGCCATCTTACAGCACGCCCGAAGCGTGCTCAGCGGCTAAAACAGCAGCCCGCCGGCAAAATCATACCCACGCCAGGCAACACAGGCCTATGGGCCCGCCAAATCCCGACTTGAGAGCTCAAGTATGGCCATTTCCCGCATTTCCCGCTATCATTCGCAGATATTATCCTTAAATTCATGAACAAAGCGGTCGCCACGCTGTCAATTCCTTAGCTGTTCCGCCAGGTAATCCCCGAGGTACCCGGAGACGTTTTTGCTCATTCACGGCTTGGCTATCGCTCAGTTGCCCGCATATATGTGCAAGCGCCCGGTTTTGGCCGCGCCGCTGGCCTCTGGTGCGCTGTCTCAGGCCGAGGGCATAACTAGAGTATTCGGTTCTATCCTATGGAGAAAAGTCGTTTGATGCAGGCATTTCGCAGGCTTCCCAGGCTGATGCGCTTCGCATTGGTGGCCGCGGGGGTCAATTTGCTCGTTTTCTGGGCGTTCCGCGTGGCTTTCTGGCTGGTGTTCCGTTCCACCAGCGCCGACGCCTCCACAGGAGACGTGTTACAGGCCATTTTTATCGGCTTCAAGTTCGATATGCGGCTGGTTCTGCTGACCTGCCTGCCGCCGCTGGTGCTTTCCGCCATTCCGCTGCTGAATCCCGTGCGCTACGGTCTCACCCGACGCATCTGGCTCGGCTACTTCGTCGCGGTGCAGGGCCTGTTTGTGCTGATGTACTTCATCGATTTCGGACACTACGACTATGTCCGCACCCGGCTGAATGCGAGCTCGGTCGAGCTCCTGCAGCCCTTCGAGGTTGCCGCGCAGATGATGTGGGAAACCTATCCGGTCGTCTGGGGGGTGCTGGGCCTTGCGCTGCTGCTGGGGGGCTACGGCTATGTCATGTGGCGCACCGCCTTCCGCGAGCTCGTCGTGGGCGCGGACAATGCCCTTGCCGGCTGGCCCAGGCGCTCGGCGGTGGCCGTGTTCGTGGTGCTGTATATCTTCGGGATTTACGGCAAGTGGTCCTGGTATCCGCTGCGCTGGAGCGACGCCTATTTCACCACCAATGAGTCGGTCGCGGCGCTGGCGCTGAATCCGGTGCTGTTTTTCGCCGATACCTACGGCAACCGCAGCGGCCGTTACAGCGTGCGCAGGGTCCGGAAACACTATGACGAGGTCGCCTCTTACCTGGGCGTGG
>Ga0209633_10003998_pt1 | contig 13440 bp, 13 predicted proteins | sample Cruoilmetagenom1_FD_187290 | JGI IMG/M metagenome (GOLD analysis project Ga0209633, IMG submission 187290) | Oil polluted marine microbial communities from Coal Oil Point, Santa Barbara, California, USA - Sample 1 (SPAdes) (version 2) | ecosystem: Environmental > Aquatic > Marine > Oil seeps ... | reverse complement strand
ATAACCTAATACCTGACAGGCTTGTTTGAGTTTGAAAACCGACCCCACGAATCCTTTAAACGAAGACTCATAATGTTGGGTGAGATAAAGCCATTGTTTTGGCTCCATAGCCAAGCGTTCGATGATGGGAGGTAAATCATCGGGTATGGCCCCTCGTTTATCATCACGTAGAATACGACCACTCCAGTCGACCAGCTCCAGGTAATCCATGAGTCGGAAGGGCAGGCCTTTTGGCATCGTCTTTCGTGGATTGCCTGCAAAGGGCATGAGGTCACGTACCTGCTGTTTAATGTGTTCAGGTTGATCGACTTGTGTGGTTTGCTCAATACGGCGTTTAATGCTGGTGTGATCAGAAGTCTCAGGTGACTTGGCCATGGCGGCGCGTATGGGGTTCAGGTCGACATAGGCCATACAGGCCATCAGAGCAGCCTCATCCAATAATGCCTGTGCCTTCCCAGAATCGACCGGTACAGCCATCCTCAGCATTCGCCTCGCGAGCAAGTCGTTCATTCAGTACACGCATAAACCAACTGATATCCATCAATCGCTCACGCCAGAGCGTAATCGACGTATCCAGTCGTCTTGACTCGGGTTTGCTTAGGACCACGCCCTTTATATAACGTTGAGAGATTAGATTGCCTGCAAATAATTGATGCCACCGCTGAATGACTTCCTTGTCTGACCAACTATCGGCTTTTGACTGATCAATATGCACCACCACATGGTAGTGGTTTGACATAACGGCATAAGCGCAGATATCGATCGCGAAGATTGTGCCCAGTTCCAATAGCTTGTCTTCTATCCATTGGCGGCGATGCTCATAGCTCTGACCAGTGATAGTATCTTCACCGCACAGAAAGGCACGGCGAACACAACGGTTGACACAGTGGTAATAGGGTGTGTTCTCAAGTGAAACTTGAGCATAACGGGGTTTAGGCATAGTTAAGTCCTTTAACTGAATGCGATACTCCTTATCGCTAATTGTCCAACATAATGAGCTGCTTCATTGTATTTGTCAATTTAGTGTTGGGTGTCCGTTTATGAGATGAGGTTTAGTATAATTAACTCATTTAACTGATTTTGATATTTTGATTGTTTTGTCGGTGGGTACTAACACAAAATGGATGTCAAATTATGAGTAGGTGTCCACATAAATGACTGGTAATTTATGTGAAAATGCGCCTAGCTAATTGTATTTTTTTGAAAAAAAATGAGAAAAATTCTTAATAACAAAAAGGCTCAGCCGCTATGACCGACGCTTGCTTCCAATTAAAAGGAAGTGTTTTTACGACTATTATACTTGAGCTCTATCAGTATTCACGTGAAAGCTTCACTCAGCAACTTAAGGACAAAATAAATCAGGCCCCGGGATTCTTTCATCAATCACCCGTTGTAATCAGTCTGGAAAAAATTAACGATAATGTCACAGAAGTTGATTTCGATGAATTACTGGATATTAGCCGCCAGTTCGGGTTGCAACCGATGGCGTTTAAATGTACCAAGAGCCATTTTAAAAGCGCCATTAATGCGACTAGCCTAGCGCTTTTATCAGATTCCGCGTTGCGTACTACATCTCGAAAACCTTTACCAGAGTCCAGTACGCTCCAGGCTTCAAGCTCTATGGAAGAAAAGAAATTGGTGCCTCGTAAAAGTAAAATAGTGACCAGACCTGTCCGTTCCGGACAGCAGGTTTATTATGAGGGCGCAGATTTAATTATATTGTCCCAGGTTAGCGAAGGTGCTGAGGTGCTGGCAGATGGTAATATCCATATTTATGGCGCGTTACGTGGTCGTGCTCTGGCTGGTATTAACGGTGACACCAGTGCACGTGTGTTCTGCCAAAAACTGGAAGCCGAGTTAATTTCCATCGCTGGAAATTTTATACTGAGTGATTTTATGCGTACACAGGCATGGCAGCAGGCCGTCCAGGTATACCTCGATGAACACATCTTGCATGTAGCGGCAGTTTGATGAATACTCGGATCATATTTTCATTTGAGAACTAGAGGAGCTAAGCATTGGCCGAAATTATCGTTGTAACTTCAGGGAAAGGCGGTGTTGGTAAAACGACAACAAGCGCTGCGATAGGCAGTGGGTTAGCTATCCGTGGTCATAAAACAGTAGTCATAGATTTTGATGTGGGCTTGCGTAATCTCGATCTGATCATGGGTTGTGAGCGACGCGTTGTTTATGACTTTGTGAATGTGTTAAACAAAGAGGCCAAATTAAATCAGGCATTAATAAAAGATAAACGTAATGAGAACCTGTTTATTCTGCCTGCATCTCAAACCCGCGACAAAGATGCGCTAACTCAGGATGGAGTGAAAAACATACTGGATGAATTATCAAAAACCTTCGACTATATCATCTGTGATTCCCCCGCAGGCATAGAGAAAGGTGCGCAAATGGCTCTGTATTTTGCTGATCAGGCCATTGTGGTTACCAACCCTGAAGTATCGTCGGTGCGTGATTCTGATCGTATTCTGGGTATTTTACAGAGCAAATCACTACGGGCTGAACAAGGCGACGAACCTGTAAAAGAACATTTGCTTCTCACCCGTTATAATCCAGGAAGGGTAGCTGATGGTGAAATGCTGAGCGTAAAAGATGTTGAAGAGATACTGGTCATTCCGCTGTTAGGTGTTATTCCGGAATCGGAAGCCGTCCTTAAGGCATCTAATCAGGGTGAACCTGTCATCTTTGACGAAGGGGCGGATGCTGGTTATGCATATAAAGATGCGGTTAGTCGTTTATTAGGTGAGGTAATTGAGTTCAGGTTTATAGAGCAGGAAAAGAAAGGTTTTCTAAAAAGATTATTAGGAGCTAGATAGTGAGCATTTTTGACTATTTTCTAAGTAAGAAACCCAAGTCGGCTTCGTTAGCTAAAGAACGCTTACAGGTTATTGTGGCTCATGAGCGTGGTGCACGAAAGGCGCCAAAATATCTGCCGAAAATGCAACAAGAAATTATCGAGGTTATCAAAAAATACATTGCTATCGATGATAGTCAAGTTTCTGTAAAACTCGATAATAATAACAATCATTCTATCCTGGAGCTGAATGTTTCGTTGTCTAAAAAATAGTATGTCATACAACACATCAGCTACGATTCATTGCTTGGTAAATAAGCATATGAAATTCGATATGTGGATCTCAGACAATGGGTGCAAAAAAAGATCAATAAATAATAAAAAGGACAGCCACTCTACAAAAAATTAGAGATAGCCATCCAAAAATCTATTAATCACCTTACCCGAACTCCAAATGATCCTCAATTGCCTCTATTTAGGTTAGAATGGGCGCATGACACATTTTTCTCTATTAAGTGATCTGATTAATCTGAGCAGAGTCCTGGAGGCTGATCGGGCGATTGACCTGGATGAGCGTAAGCAGCGCGATCGCGCTGTCGGGTTGACATTGCAACATGACCGTAACAAGCCGGCTTCGCAGATTCGAGCCTGGTTGTATAAACTTTCATCTGCTGCAAACCTGACACAGGGGCAGCAGGGCGCTCGTTTGTATCATCTATTGTGCGTGGCGTTGGTGGTGGCCGGTTTTATTGCTGGATGGGGTTTGGCCAGCGTGGTTCTTTTCTATGATGGCAAACAACCGATTAATATCGTCAATACCCTGGTGATATTGGTATTGCCGCAGCTGTTATTACTATTGCTATGGGTGCTGACAGCATTACCATTGCGCCTGACAATCATCAGCAGCATGGGTGCGATGCTGGGTTTTCTTAATCCCGGGCGACTGGCTAGGCATGCTGCCGAGTTGTTTGCCGGCAAGGATAAACAGGGCCTGGATATTCTCTGGCATTCTGATCATGCCACTATCCTGATGCCCGCCACGCGTTGGTTGTTTTCCTTTTGGTCTCAATTATTCGCATTCTGTTTTAACATCGGCATATTGGCCAAGGTATTATTCCTGGTTTCTTTTTCTGATCTGGCCTTTGTATGGAGCACGACGCTGACGATTAACGATGGCGCATTTCATCAGTTATTAACCATATTATCTACCCCTTGGGCCGCGATTTTTGCTGATGCCGTTCCCTCCGCGGAGCTGGTAGCCAATAGTCGCTATTTTCGTCTGGACGAAGGCGCCTTGTCTGATGTGGCTTCGACAACACAGCAGGCTATTACCCTCGGACAGTGGTGGCCCTTCCTGTTGGCCGCGATTAGTTGTTATGGCCTGTTACCAAGATTGCTGACACTGGGCATTTCCTGGTACCGTTTCCGTCATCACATGCGTACTGCCTTGTGTAATTTGCCGGGCGCGCCAGAATTGCTTGCGCGAATGAACTCACCCCTGGTATCCACGTTGGCAGAGGCACCGGAACAGGCATTGAATATCGTTGTGGAAAGCGATACAGGGAAGCCTGAAGCAAGCCATTACACATTACGCTGTCCGCTGGTAGACTGGTCTGGTGCCTGTTCTGATGAGAGTTTAATTAGCCAGTGGATAGCGAGTATGGGTATCGAGGTATCGGCATTCCATGAAGCGGGCGGCCGGCTGAGTACTCAGCAAGACGCTGAACTCATGGCTTCATTGTGTGGTGATGCACCTGATGGTATCAGCGTTTTGGTCAAGGCCTGGGAACCGCCCATGCTCGAGTTTCTAGATTTCCTACGCGGGTTACGTCAGCGATGTGGTGAGAAAAGGCCGATTGTTGTTTTAATGCTGGGTGACACTGACAACGTCGATGCATCTGACCGCGAGACCTGGCAATTAACCCTGGCTCAGTTGGGAGATCCGAATTTGCATGTTGAAAGCGTGGTTCGGTCACTATGACTCTGCCTGTCTTTGCCATTGTTGGTCATCCAAATAAGGGAAAGAGTAGCATTGTCTCGACTTTATCTGAGGATGAGAGCGTTGCGATTTCTCCGGTACCCGGAACCACGATTAATAACCGCCATTACCCGCTGGCTGTCGATGACGCCATCTTGTACGAACTCATCGACACGCCAGGTTTTCAACGCGCCCGTGCGGCGTTCGAGTGGATGCGAAATCACGCAGCGTCCGCGATGGATCGCGCGGACAGCGTGCGCCGATTCATCGAGGTTCACCGTGATGACCCGCATTTTGCTGCAGAGTGCCAATTGCTGACGCCGATTATGGCTGGAGCGGGAATCTTGTACGTTGTCGATGGATCGAGGCCTTTCGGTGAGGACTACGAGGCAGAGATGGAGATCCTGCGCTGGACTGGCCAGGCCAGTATGGCCTTGATCAATATGATCTTGATCAATATGATCGGGGAGAGCGACTATTCAGAGGACTGGAGGAAAGCGCTTGGGCAATATTTTCGTATCGTGCGGGTTTTCGATGTTATGGAAGCCGATTTTAATCGACGCCTGCAATTACTGAGCGCATTCGGGGAACTTCGTGAGGAGTGGCGCGCCCCGCTGGAAAAAGCTATCCAGATTCTGCGAGAGGAGCAGGCGCGCCGCCAGGCGTTGACCGCTCGCGTGATTGCCGAAATGCTGGTCGGCATGATGACGCATGTTAATCGGCAAATGCTGAGTATGAATGACGCGACAGATGCAGTGCGTGAATCACTGCTGGAAAATTACAAGCACGACCTTATCCGCATGGAGCAAGCTTGTCGTGACGAGGTGGAGCGAATCTACCATCATAAACATCTGCAGCGCCAGGAGCCACTGGTCAAGCTGTTGGATGAGGATATGTTTTCGCGCCAGTCCTGGGTGCTGTTCGGGCTTACTCGCAAGCAATTAATAGCCACTGGCGCGATAGGGGGAGCTGCTGCCGGAGGTGTCATCGACCTGGTGGCACACGGTACATCATTGCTGTTGGGTAGTGGACTTGGGGCATTGGCGGGTGGTGTGTCGGCCTGGTTGACTTCGGATCGGATCGCTAATATCAATGTATTGGGGCACCCGCTTGGCGGCAAGGAAATCAGCATCGGTCCCATGCCGAATATTAACTTCCCCTATGTTGTTCTCGGTAGAGCCTTGTTGCATCATCGCATTGTTGAAGAGCGTACCCATGCCCATCGTGGTCCATTGGCGATCGATCCCCAGTCACTCAACTGGCAATTATCAGATGTCAATACGCGGCGTCGTTTTGAAAAAATATTCTCTAAACTACGCAAGCAGGAAACCGGTTCTGCTGATCTACTGACTTCATTGGCTGCTCTGATTGAAGATCAGTTTAAAGGCACGCTCAAAACTGAATCGGATTCTGAGTAAGCTTTCGCGACGTTCCGATAGAGGTAGATTATTAGCGGTCATTAATGCCAGCTTTAAGCCTTGTTATCATCAGCGGATTCTATGTTGCCCCATGGCGTCTCAGAGGTATGTGTTACTCAGTGTGGGTCAATATCCTTGATACTGAAGGGAAACCCCTGGGGGAGGTCAAATCACCTTTTTGTAGTCTTTTAGCCTGCCATTGTGGTTGCAAAACTGTCATAAATGTTTTGTAAGACCGATGAAGAAATAGTCTTGACAAGCCGCCTATCTCTCCTAGACTTACTGTACATATCGAGTGCGGGTTGGTGTAGTGAGATGAGCTGTGCACTGTATTTTTGACCAATAGAAATTCGTATCATAATGCCCCGATTATTTATCCGCTGTGGAGATGGATTAACATCAGTTCAAACATAATTTGTTACATAAGCACAGGTAAAAACCGATAGGGTTTAAGGAGGATTACCATGTACGTCAGAGATTTAATGACACGCGAAGTCGTCACTTGCAAGTCTGACAGTAATGCTGAAACGGCGGCACTGATGATGTGGAATAGTGATTGTGGTTCCGTTCCAGTCGTCGATAACAGTGGCCGGGCTATCGGCATGATTACAGATCGAGATATCTGTATGGCCGTGGCGCTTCAACGAAAATCAGCGTCAGAAATACAGGTAAAGGATTTTATGAGTAACCAGTTATATTCATGCCACCCGGAAGATAATATTCGTCACGCAATGAAAACCATGGCGAGTCATAAAATAAAACGCTTACCAATCACCAATGGCAGTGGGCAAGTCGAGGGTTTACTATCGATTGATGATATTGTGGCCTGCGCTGAAAGGGGAGCAAGGGGAATCAGCACGCCTGAACTGTCATTCGATGACACCATGGTAACCTTGAAAGCGGTCTGTAATCATCACCACTAGACTAGCTAATGTTGTTACTAATTAAGTATGAGGGTGGATGGCAAATTTAGATTTTTGTGATTTGTCATCGGCCCAATTTCCCCATATATGGATTCAGTCACAGAAGGCTTTCAACATCGAAAAGCCGCTCATTTAAACGTAAGTAATTCGTCAGCAGGATAAGGATATGTTATGCCTCGGCAGCTGAATAATGGCAGCTGAATAATGCCGCCAGAGTTGTATTTGTAATGCACCCATGCCCGCGATTAACATTAGTACTAACAAGATGCCTCCCAGTATCGGGATTAACACCAAGATGGCACATATGATGGAAGCGACCATAAAAGCAAGGATACGCTTGCCTTTAGACGTTTGTGTCTTTTTAAACATACGCCGTAAGCCAAGGTCGGCGATGTAAAGCACACTGGTCACTATTCCCAGTAATAACAGGATAAGAAAGACAGCAAGTAAGCACAGGGCTAGTAAGTAGCCTACCACTGTCATCATCAGTAGAAAAATAATGAATGGCGTGACCAGAAGCACGACGACTCCCAGGCCAATCGATCGTAATGGTTGTTCACCCAGAGTGCGCGCACTGATAAGACTAAAATGTGGGAAGAGCAGGGAATAGGTAATACCAAAAATTAACAATGCCATGCCAGACACCAGGAGTATACCGACTGCTACTTTTAAAGCCGCGGGGCCAGCATCTTCTATGGGTATGGGTTGTTGCTCAATAGCACCATTGATCACGGCACCGGACTGGATATCTGGTTTATTTGGGCTGCGATATATTAGCTTTCCGTTGATATTGGCAGTCGATAGAATCACGATAGTATCGGCCATAACCTCGACATCACCCTGAATCTTTCCACCAATGACTGCATGTTGAGCCACTACGGTGAGATGCTTGCCGATATCACCGAGCACGGTCACCTGGCGGCCTGCCAGCTTTGCCCATCCCTGAACCGAGGCTTTAGAGCTGATCGTGATACTTTCTCCAGCAGCGATGATATGATCGCCAACGGCGGCGGATAGGGTAATTAGTCGACCTGCTGCACGAACATCATCACCAACGGGAGCGGACAGGGTTACAATTTCGGCGGCTGCATTGATGTCGCCGTCCACTGTTTCTTCTATGCTAATGCGTTGTGCAGCAGCTGTGACATCGCCATGTACTCTTGCCGCAATTTGTACGCTTTGTCCAGCTGTATAGAGGTCGTCATTGACTATGTCGCGTATGAGAACGATCTCTTCAAATTCCTGCGATGAATAGACATAGCCGATCGTTGTACAAATGATGGCAATAAAAAATAATAGCTTCCAGCGCATACAATTTTTCCTAGTCATTGCTTGTTTAATATTAATAATACGCTTAAATTGAAGAAAATATATGATAGTAGAGCCCAGATAGCTGCATTTATCCTCTGATCGATCCAAGTGAATGAAAAATAATAATAAAATATTTTAAAATTCATTTATCAAAAGACATATAAATGGCTTTTTTAACCCCAATGGATCATTTTAAACATAGAAGAGGCGAGCTGTCGCTACAGGTATAATTAAATGACATCGGTAACAGGTAAATCAGATATAAATAAATTTTTATTTAAAAATTAACTTTTCATAACTGCTACATGCTGATGAGTCATGTTTGGATATAACAAGATATATTTTAAAAGTGTTTTTTTGTAATCATGAGTCATGCTCTTGATAATATTTTTTAGTGATAATTTAAGGAGCCTCCAGATGCCAATTCATGAATTGATCAGAGGCTCCTTAAGTATGAATTGTGAAAGTCATGGTGCGTATTGAAAGAGCAAGGTCTTTATCAAGGCATTCACTTCAAATGGAAGAAGTGATTATTATTTTGAGATAAGTTATGTACCTCTGGTTAATTTATGAATTGGCATTTAAAGTTTGCAAGTATCTATTATCAGATGATAAAAAATAATTGATTTTAAATATGTTTAAAACGATGAATTGTTCACAAAAGACAATTTTTTATCGTGAATCGATTAGAAGAAAGCACTGAAAAAATTGATTTTTGCAAATGCGGATAATTTGTTAAAGACTGATAAGCGTTGATTTAATAACAGCACCGTTTTTGTCAATTGATCATTAAGTGTATTTAATGCATTTTTGTATACTATCAGCATTGCTTGATTTTAATTAACTCTTTTAGTTCATACCTGTTAATTCAGGAATGAAACTTAGTCGTCTCTGGATTTTTGAAAAAAGGACTTCTATACTGCCCAAGACCTTCCAGCGCTTGAATGTCTAAATCTATAATTTTAGTGTATCAAGCGTTTTCAAATTAAATGATAAGCAAGGAGCAAAGGACTATGGAGCAACAAAATAAACGTACTCATCATAAAGGTGTTATGGGTCGACTCGCATTAACCGGCTTTCTGGTACTTGGGCTAAACAGTACTTCGTTAATGGCTGAAGGTCTCACGCCTGAAGTCAAGGCCAAGGTCAGTGAGTACCAGCAAAAATTAACGCAGTGGTCGAAAAACCCAGAACTGGTGAGTGCCATCAAGCAAATGAATTCTACATCGGCACCCAAGATCAATAACTCCCAGTGGAAAGCACTGGGTGAAACAGATCCTGCGGTGATGGCCTTTCAAACGAACAAGGCAGGTAAAATACTGACGGGTTTGCAAAGTGATAAGAGCATCGGCAAACTTTTCTTAAGGGACAAGAATGGCAACCTGGTAGCAGGTAGTAAAAAACCGGCTATCTTCAATGTCTCGGATCGACCCGCTTATGTTAATGCCATGCGCGGTAAGACCTGGTCTTCCAGTAAGATAAAAGCTGACCCGACCACCAATCTCAAGAGTGTGCAGGTGTCTGCGCCTGTTATTAGTGAGGGCAAGGTGATTGGTGTTCTGCATACAAGTGTGATTGCTAAATAAAGATCGTTTTAATCAGGCGTTGTTAGTCAAGAGCCGGGACAATTTGTTCCGGCTCTTTTTTTTGCTCCTCAGCGACTGTTTTTCTGGCCAGGCGCCTGTATTACTGCTTTGCTATTCACAGCGATGCATCATGGTTGACTACCCTGTTGGGCAAAATTATTCAGTGCGTTGGTAACATTGCTTAATAGTGTATCGAGGCCCTGTATACCAGCCCGTTTGGCGATAAAACGCGGATGATTATAAATAATATGGGTTTCACCCTGATGGTCACTGTAGACCAGGAATTTCTGCGGTAGATCGATACCGATTTCCTGCTGGTTTTGCATGAGCAGGGTGCCGACATTGGGGTTGCCAAAGATCAATAGAGTGCTATTGGACGGATGATTTTTTCTTTTGTTAAAATTAATTTCAAAGGGAATAAAAAAGCCGGCGGCTTCGAGCACTGAACGTAGTTTGGCAATGGTATCGCTGACCGATTGTTGACTTTTGACATGTACCAGACCATTGTCATTCAAGCCGAATTGATCGAGGGTGGCATCGAGCTGATGTAAACGTGTTTCTCGTATCGGGATCTCATGTCGATCAATATAATAGCCTATGTCATTTGTTTTAAGTTTTATCTCACCGCTATCATTTTCATAGACCAGGATTTTGAAAGGCAGGTCAATCGCAACCGTACTGGAGCGACGCGTCAGTGACCTTTCCTGGTTCTGTTTCCTGAATAGGATGACCTGAGTCGGGCGTAGAGTCAGGCCGACATTGGCAGCATTTTGCTGATGATTGATTACCCCCAGCACTTCGTATTTTTGTTGATGTAATGTTGTAGTGATAAAGGTGACGGCTTCATCAACACTGTTGGCCGTTGTGATGTCAAAAGCTGGAGACTGGAGAGGTGTTGCGTTGACATTGAGGCCGAATATAAAAATGCATGTGGCAATCGTCTTTAATATCCATTTCATAGTAGTATCCTGATCGTTATTGATGATGGAGGGGAGGATGATGTTTATCCTTGATTGACTATAGCATCTTGTGGTTATTTTGCAGTGCAGTCTTACAGCCCAACAAGGGAGGTGCGATGTTATTCAAATGCGACATAATACATTAGGTCCAGACCCCTGTTTTTGTTACTATAGGAAAATGAATTGTTAGCCATAGCTAATTAACAGCCCAAAATAAATTAACAATCAAAGGAATGCCGGCCCTACTATGCGCACCATCGTTTCCATATCCCATCTGACCAAGGCCTATGCCAGTGGTTATCAGGCCTTGAAGGATGTCAGTCTGGATATCCAGTCAGGTGAAATCCTGGCATTGCTCGGTCCTAATGGGGCCGGGAAAACAACCTTAATCTCTATTATCTGTGGCATTGTCAATGCCAGCCAGGGGTCGGTCAGTGTTGATGGACATGACATCGTTACCGAGTACCGAAAGACGCGGAGTATGATTGGTCTGGTGCCACAGGAGCTCACACTGGGGGCGTTTGACACAGTATGGAATACCTTGTGTTTCAGTCGGGGCCTGTTTGGCAAAAAACATGATCCGGCCTTCATAGAGCAATTATTGAAAGACTTGTCTCTCTGGGATAAAAAAGACAGCGAGCTAATGGCCCTGTCAGGGGGTATGAAGCGTCGGGTGCTCATTGGCAAGGCATTGGTACATGAGCCATCGATACTCTTTCTTGATGAGCCGACAGCGGGAGTCGATGTCGAGTTGCGTAAAGATATGTGGTCCCTGGTAGAACGTTTACGTGCATCGGGCGTGACTATTATTTTGACGACGCATTATATCGAAGAAGCAGAGGCCATTGCGGACCGTGTTGGTGTCATCAATCATGGTGAATTATTACTGGTGGATGACAAGCAGTCACTAATGCATAAGTTGGGAAAAAGGCAGCTCATCATTGAACTGGACGCACATTTGCCTGCCATCCCGGATATACTGTCACAATGGAAACTGGATTTATCGGATGACGGTAGTCAATTAACTTATACCTATGATCCGCATAAGTCCGATACCGGTATCAATGAGCTTTTGCCATCAATCAGGGAGGCAGGTCTGACAGTCAAGGATATACAATCGACCAAGAGCTCACTGGAAGATATTTTTGTCAGTCTGGTTAAGTCATCATGAATACATATGCTATCAGGGTAATCTATAAATATGAAATGCTCAGGGCATGGGAGACCATGTTGCAGAGTTTTGCATCGCCGGTGATCTCGACGGCCCTGTATTTCGTCGTTTTTGGTTCGGCAATCGGTTCACGTATCGAGACCATAGAAGGGGTGAGCTATGGTTCTTTTATTGTCCCCGGTTTAATGATGCTGGCATTGTTGACCCAGAGTATCAGTAATGCTTCATTCGGTATTTTCTTTCCGAAGTTTAGTGGAACAATATACGAGGTGATGTCTGCCCCTATTTCTTTTGTCGAGATTATGCTGGGTTATGTTGGAGCAGCTGCGACCAAATCGTTTATCATCGGAGTGGTTATTTTAATCACAGCCGGTTTTTTTGTACCCCTGGAGATTGCTCATCCCGTATGGATGACAATGTTCCTGGTATTGACCTGTATATCGTTCAGTTTATTTGGATTTATTATCGGACTGTGGGCGACTAATTTCGAGAAACTCCAGCTTATTCCAATGTTGGTGATAACCCCATTGGTATTTCTTGGTGGCAGCTTTTATTCGGTTAGTATGTTGCCACCGGTTTGGCAGACAGTCACCTTGTTTAACCCTGTCGTTTATCTTATCAGCGGTTTTCGATGGAGCTTTTTCGAAGTCTCTGATGTCAGTGTCGGCCTGAGCCTGGCCATGATCCTGTTGTTTCTAGGGTTCTGTCTGCTGGTTGTCTGGTGGATGTTCAGGACAGGCTATCGACTCAGACAATAACAGTTAAATACTCATATGCAGCTTAATTAACAAACATTACCCCTGCTAACAGCAGCAGGGGTAATGATGATAGTGTGAACTTTGTATTACACATCACCCACAATCATATACGACAGTTCACGCACTTCTGAACCACCAGTCGTATTCCACTCGACTTCTATTTGTGAGGTGCTGAGTCCATTGTCATGCACTCGTATGAAGTCATCGTGACTTCCACCTGCAAATGTATCTTTATCGCGAATCTTTACTTCACGAAGGGATACTACCTTGCCTGGCCTATTGGAAAAATTACCGCCAGCTCCAGCAGTATCCAGTTCCACACCGTTTGCATCACCAGCAACAGTATGTGGGTTAAAAGAAATAACCGCAGACCCAGACGCTCTGCGATTATTATCAGGTACTATTACTCCTGTTAATACTCTTAAGGTCATTTTCCTACTCCTCTTCAGTTTATGGAGACTAGATTATTTCATTGTGAATATGACATGTAAGTGATCTTTTATTTTTATTTTAGTGTCGTATTCACT
>Ga0209633_10003997_pt1 | contig 13442 bp, 8 predicted proteins | sample Cruoilmetagenom1_FD_187290 | JGI IMG/M metagenome (GOLD analysis project Ga0209633, IMG submission 187290) | Oil polluted marine microbial communities from Coal Oil Point, Santa Barbara, California, USA - Sample 1 (SPAdes) (version 2) | ecosystem: Environmental > Aquatic > Marine > Oil seeps ... | reverse complement strand
CCCTGCCCTCGCCGTTTTCAACGCGCGCAAGGCGCAGCGCGCCTATCGCGCCGAGAGAAGCGCGCACCGCCTCAAGATTGTCGAGGTTTGAAAGCGCCGCGACGCGAATCGCATAGAGAACCGTCTCGGCGGGTGGGTTATTCGTGGGCGCAGGCGCGTCAGGCGTCGCCGTCGGCGGCTCTGAGGCGATTGTCGTCGGCGCAGGCTCTGCGGCCGGCGGCGGACTTACCCATGGCGTAACGCCGGGCCTAGTCGCTGAAGCCAAAATGATTGCTTGCGCCGGCTCTGCGACAGGCGTTGCTTCCGCCGGGCTTTCCTCAACCGTTTCAACAGCGCCGGCGACGCCATTGCGCGCTTCGGTGATCACAGGGGCGCTCGCCGGTGGGGGCGCAGGCTGGCGCGCCGGCGCTTTCGCGACGATGCGATTTTCCGGCCCTCGACGTTCGCCCGGCAAAGGCGCCGGACCGAGATAGCGCACGCGCACTTTCGCCAGTCCCTTTTTCTCAAATCCCAGCCGCTTCGCAGCTTCCCGAGAAAGGTCGATAATTCTGTTGCTGGCGAACGGTCCCCGGTCATTCACCCTGACGACGATCCGGCGTCGGTTTTCGAGGTTCACCACCTCAACCATGGATGGCATGGGCAGCGTCGTGTGCGCCGCCGTCATCGCATTCATATTGTAGACTTCGCCATTCGCGGTCGCCCGGCCATGGAAATCCCGCCCGTACCAGGAGGCGGTGCCGACCTTGTTATAGCCGGGATCATGGGCCGGACGATACCAGCGGCCATTGACCTTATAGGGTTTGCCCACCTTGTAATGCGGCGATGGCTCGGCGCTGTAGCGCGACGTCGCGCAGCCCCCGAGCGCGAGCATCAACGCCATCATGACCGTCATCACCCGGCCTTGTGCGGCGCGGGCGAGCGACGGTCGGGGCAATAATGTTACTGTCATACTGGCGTTCCGGCTTCTCCGGACACGGGTCAATGGCGCCGGGCTTCTAATGGCGGAAGGAAACAATTGAAAACCTTAATCTTGCGTTAACTCTTTGCAAAGGGCGAGAGCCCCTGCGACTTTCAGCATCCTGTCCCGCGCGCACCACCGCTGGGTATTTCGCGCGCTTGTCATTTCAGATGGGCGCGCTAGAACCCCTCCCACGTTTTCGGCGGCGCCTATCATCAGGCGCGAACACCCGGTTCGGAGGGGTGGCAGAGTGGTCGAATGCGGCGGTCTTGAAAACCGTTGAGCGTGTGAGCGTTCCGTGGGTTCGAATCCCACCCCCTCCGCCATTTACATATCTCGCGGCCAATCGCTTCGCGATGGCCTCCGATTGGGCGCCCTGACCGGGCGGCGGGCGGTCGCCCTTGCGAACCCTTCGGGTTCGAACTGCCTCCCCAGTTCTCCGCTACTTTGCCAAGCGAATGACTATTCACAAGATTGCCGTTGGTCCCGACAGCATCACTGACTGTCCATAAAGCCATCATCGCTCCTTTCATTCGCTAGGTTAATCGATGAAAGGACTATAAGGCCGCCCGAGCTCGTGAGGATGAAATTTAATATATTAAATTTCATCCTCACGATTCTAAATGGTCTTATAATGAGCGGTGGGCGCAGTGGGCGCACCGGTCAACTTCACAATATGAACTTCGACAATGACGCACCGAATAACGGTGCATCGCGGCTTTCGATTAATGCGCCTTACTTTGTTATTTACGACCTAATGACAGTAGAAAGATAAAAATTGTAACTACTATTATCGCAACCCATGCTTCCAAAGTGTAAAGGCTGTCGGGCGCTCGAAACATAAGAAATATTCCGAACGGCCAGAACAATACCGCTACGAGCAGAAGTAGTCGCTTCCCGAAAGGTTTTATTTTCATCAAGGTTGCTCCTCAGGCAGCTATCGCCGCGTAGGGCGGGCTTTAGCCCGCCAATTATATGCGCTCGCCGAGATGCGCCGGCTTCTAGGCTTTCCGGTGCAACATTGATCGGGTGCCTTTCTTCCGCTTCCCATTTCGCCCGGGACACAGCAAGTAAGTGCATCGCGCTGTACTTAATGCACTTTACCTGCCGCTTGCCTCAAGCAACTCGAACAGCGCGCGTTCCGCTTCCGTCTGTTCGCCCCAGGGCGTGTTGAAGACCCATGGGCGGTCGGCTTTGACGCCTTCAAAGGACCAGTGCTGATAGTTGGAAAGGATGACGCCGGGGATGGCGGCGTTCATGCGCTCCGCATGCAGACGGGTGATTGCCGCGCCGCGCGGGCCTGTTTGAAATTCCTTATAGAATTTCAGGACTTCCGGATTTGCCGCGAGCCCCTTGTCGAGCGTGTCGTGGGACGAGCCTTCATACTGGCCGATATAGCGCGCGCCGAAGCTTTCTGCCGCCGCTTTATGTTGAAGCGAACGACTAACGATCCAGTTGACGTTCTGGATGGATGCATCGCCCGCCATCGCCTCGAATAGGAATCGTTCAAAACCGTCGCGGTCTTCATTGAACCGGCGCAGCCATTCATCCCGCCACTGATTATTCCCCATGCGCCGGCCAAAAAGCTGCATCGCCGGGCGGTTGTGGAAGAGCCCGCCATAATAGCCCGTGGTCGCGGCGCCAAAGCGCGCCATCGGTTGCTTGTGCGCGCCGCCCTCGTAATCGCGAACGCCTTGCAGCGGGCCTTTCGTATGGTCGGGGTTCGCGGTTTGCGAGCCGATCACCATTGTCCATTGCTGGTCGCTACGGCCGGCGTCGGTGAGCGCTTTGGCGAGCGCCTCCGCCAGCCGGGCGGAAAAATACCCATAGGAGCCGCGCGACGGATTGCCGACATAACGGTTGCCGGTCTTTTTTGTCAGCCCGCCGGTCAGCCCCCAATACCATTCGGTCGAATAGCTGAACGCCCCGCCCCAGTTCCATGTCTCATTGGCGAGCTCAAGGTAGAAATGACGGGTCTCGGGGTATCCGGTCGCCTCCATCGCATCGACGACTGCTTGCGCATAATTATCCCACTCGGGCGAGGCGTCGATATCGTCGAAACGCGCGGCCATCAGCGCGGTGCGCTGTTTCTGATCCGGCATGCCGGCGAGACGCTCATTCAACCCTTCGGGCGCGCCTAGCCGTGGCGGCGTGTTCAGCCATAGCGAGACGCCTGCTTCCTCAGCGAGTTTGAATTGCGCCTCTATGGGAACAATGCCGTCCCCCCAGAATTGTTCGTTCATCGACTGTATGTCGCTAGCGCGCGTGACGCGCGAGGTCGACGCCGAAGACCAGTCGAGCGGGCGCACGATGTCATAGCGCGCTATATGGCGGACAAAGCCGGGGTTGAAGATCTTGCCGTCTTTCAGAGCCTGTTCATGCTCGGCGCGATAGATGCGAATGTTACGCATACCTTCACGGCCAATGCTTTTTATCTGAACGCCCGCCCTGCCCGCCCGGTTGCCCGTATAGGTCTCGCGGATGCGGTTTGCGCCCTCGCGCTTCTCCGGTCCTTCGCCGCCCTTCAGATTGGTTGCGATCGAGCCTTTGCCTTCCCAGTCGATAATCCAATCGCCAACATAGAAATCAGAATTGTAGCGCGCACCTTCACGGATAGCGCCGATGCCGAGCTCTCTTTGCCCCGCTGGAATTTTCAGGAAGGTTTGCGTCGCCGGGTCGAAAACATCGGCGGTCCAATCCTTACCGCCAGCGTTTTGTTTAATGACATTAATGAGCGGATCTTCGCCGCCCCAGGTCCTGAGGCTTGACGTACCGATTTGCCAGAGGGGCCCGCTCTGCGTTTCCTCCGCGACGGGCGCATCGCTGGTCATTTCCGCGGACGCCGCGCAACTAAAAACAACTACAATAACGAATAGCGTCCGTAACACTGTTTTTATCAGCCCTTTTTTGTTTCTAGAACCAATAACTTTTTCGCAGGCGCTGGAAAAATAACGGCATATTCGACGTGTCCAAATCGATGGACCAGTCGAGCCGCTCACCCAGCGTGGCGGTCGCGGACTGTTCCTCGATCACATAACCGGTGCACTCAATCCGCACCCATAGTTGAGCGGTTTCGGACCTCGCCGGCACGCCCGCATGGATTAAGAGAGAATCGCCCTGCCGTTGGATCGTGCCGCCGGCGGAACGGAACAAATTCCAGGTTTCTTTTGTATCTTCATTATGCAGCCTGCCACGGATAGCTCCCGTACGGATTAACGTGTCGATATCGGACGGGATGCCGTCGGGAAAATTGATCGTCAGATGAACATCATATTTGGCTGCTTCGCCGCTGGTCTGGATCTGATAAAGCGAAGCTGCGCCCGGGGTATAAGAGGCGTTGATCAGCTGTGCGCCCATAGAGGCCTCGCGCACGGAGGCGGGCTGGAGACCCGGAAGATTATCATTGATGGATTCAATGCCGCCGGCGAGATCGGCGGGGGTCGCGGTCATGATCACCGCGAGCAAACCAAACCCTTGCGCAAATGCGCCCTGGCGCGTGATCGGCTGGAAATAAAAAATTGAGCCGGCGCCAAGGACGGTCATGCCGATTACGACCATCCATAGCGGGATCTCGGTAAAGCCAAGAAGGCTGCCGAGCTGTACGATCCATTGATTGATCGTGAACAGCGCGGACGCTTCGCCCTGCTGCTGATAATCGGTAACCAGTGCGGCGATAATGCCCGCCGCGCCGGCAAGCCCGAGCCCGGCTATGTCGCCAACGCCGAATTCCCCCGGCGATTTGAAACCGCGTTTAACCCCGTACATATCTAAGACTCCTGAGAATGACCCCAAGAAGTCAGTTAATCACAAAGACGGCGCGAAATTAAGACGCTAGCGGCATTCCGATCTCACAATTCCCGGCGTTTTGGCCTCACGCCGCCGAAATCCACGTCAAAAAGGTGCTCGAGGCTGGTGCGCGAAAGGCCATGTTTTACAAAATCATAGGGCGTGACATTGAGCGCCTTGATAAGAGTGCGCTCGATTTGCAAGGCTTTTCCGGTCTCATCGGGCGTGACGTCTATATCGATAAGATTGATGCAGCCGAGATCCTGCTCAAATGTCGATATGGTCTTCAGACCGCCGCCGCAGGACCAGCCAAGCGCGATCCGGTTCACGCCTTCATGGGCGACGATCAGGGCCGTGCGCCATTTGTCATTGAAAACAAGCTCCTCCAGCGCCGCTACGATACGCGTTTGAGCATCAGCGAAGCGTTCGCCTTCCGGTAGAAACGCGGCGCCCGGTTCGCCTGCGCCGTCGAATGAATAGGCAAGCCTCGCGGCTAGCTCTTCGCGGGTTTCAGCGGTGATCCAGCCGCTTTTCAATTCTTCCAGCCCCTCCCTGATAATCAGCGCCGGGGGATTATCATGAGCGGAAAGAACGATTTCGGCCGTTTGTTCGGTGCGCGGCAGACCTGAGCAGACCGCTATATCGAACTCGATATTGTGCAGAGCGTCACGCGCTGCTTCGGCCTGCCGGCGGCCCTCATCGGTCAGCGAGACGGTGCGCGGGTCGTCAATATTCGGGGCAAAATAGTCCACATGGCCATGACGCATCAAATAGATCCGCCGTCTTCCCGCTCCGTCCATAATCTTGCCGCCTCTTTCCAAACTCATGCCGGCCTTACCCAAATTCCAACCGCTTGGCTATAAAACGGCGAAAAATGAGGTGCATAAGGCTCGCCTAGAAGGGCTGTCGATGCTAAGCTTTGGCTGGTACTGGGGTTTATTTGGCAGAGGGGAAAACAGGTCGCGATGGAGTTGCGTTCTCCTACGTTTTTTTCAGGCGCGTTTTTGTGCCTGGCGATTGCATATACTGGTTTTTTCAATTTCTCGGTCCGGACTGACCCGGACGCGGCTGAAATCCGATTTGAAACGCTCGTTGACGCTGGCGCGCTGCGACGTGCTGCGCCGCATGGCGAGCGCGCGATCGCGATGCAGTTAAAGCGCAACGCCAGCGAAAACGATGTCGCCGCACTGAAAATAAATACCGCCGCGACCCAGATTGCGCGGAAGAACTATGAACGCGGCGCGGAGCTGATGCGCGACGGGCTCTCTACGCCCTGGGGCGAAGCGCTCGACCAAAAAGCCCGCATCGAAATCGAAGACCGTTTAGGCCTCGCGTATATTTACGCCGGCAGGATCGAAGAAGCGGCGTCGATCTACGCATCGTTCTTGGAGCTCGCTGGCGATGCGGCCGCTCATTCGGACACTGAGGAAGCGGGAGAGGTTGCGGCGCTCTACGCCGAGATGGTAGCGCAAGCGGACGGCGAATTTGCCGGCGCCCTCAACCATGCCGCCGCTTACAAGATTGAGGCCGGCAGCGTTGAGCAGACGCTTGCAACAGCCAATCATATGGCGAGCCTTGGCGGGTATTACGGCATGCGGTCGGGCGCGGAGTACGCCGCCGCCGGATTGTTGTCGTCTGCGTATGAGGCGCGCAAAAAGATTCTCGGCGGCGATCATCAGGACACGGTGCAAATCACGCTCATTCTTGGGCCGCTTTATTCGAAAATAGGCCGCCTGAAAGACGCGGAAGAACTCTATCTCGATGCGTTTCATGCTCAGGAACGGGTCAAAGGCGCAAACAGTCCCGATCTCAGTCTTTATATCAAGCTTCTCGCCGGCGTTTACGAAAAACAAAACCGTTTCACCGAGGCCCAGGCGCTTTACGAACATATGCGTGGCCTGTTCCGCGATGCTTTTGGCGCGCAGCGTTATTCGATCAATCGTGCGCAAGACCGGCGCGCCTATATCAACCGGCCGGTCTCGCAATATTTCCCGCTGGAATCCGCCTATGCGCCGGGCGATCTTGTTTCAACAGCGGGGTACTCCGTTCCGACGAGCAAGGCACCGTCAATCGATGAGATGAAATTGCGGCTGGCGCCGGACGCCGACGCCGATCCGCGCGAGGCAAATCTGCCGGTTCGCCTGGCGCAGTTGATCTCGCTTTGCCGGAATGAATCGGGCGAACGGATTTCCCTGCGATCCGGCTACCGCTCCTATAGTACGCAGCGCGCCCTCTATAGACGCATCGGCGCCAAGGGCACCGTTACGCCGCCGGGCATTTCCGAACACCAGACCGGGCTCGCCCTCGACATTAACGTCAATGGCCGCTTCATGCGCCAAAGCGATCGGGCGTTTCAGTGTTTTGAAGAGAACGCCTTTCGGTTCGGCTTTATTCTTTCCTATCCGCCGGGCAACAATTATCTACCGGGCAAAGACAGCTACGAGCCGTGGCATTGGCGCTATGTGGGCGTTCAGACGGCGCAGCTTTACCGCGAGGCGGGCCCGTATCATGAGCCGCAGGAGTTCCTGGCCGCCCTTCCCTGCTATCAGGAGCGCGCCGCGACGGGATCGTTCCCAACGGCGGGCGAGCCCGACATCTGCCGTGAAGAACCCAAAATTTTCGCCGCTGCGGCGAGCGAAGACGCAACCGAACAACTCATTGGCGAAAAGCCTGAAACGGCGCGTATCTTGAATGATAACGGCAATGCAGCGCGAGGTCGCCGGTAACGGGATGCAATTGCGCGCCGTTACGAGCAGAGTTGATGAACAACGATTATGTGTTTTCGCCGCGCGCGCGGATTGCCTGCTTTTCCGGCGACGAGCAATCCTTTGAAGCATTAACCACGTCTTTTGAGCGCGCCGGGTTTGACGTTGCAAAACCGGACGCCGGCAAGCCCGCCGATCTCGGCCTGATTGACTTGCGTAAAAGACCTGTCCCGGCGCGCAAGGCAAAAACTATTGCAAGCGTTCTGCGCCGCAAATCGCCTGAATCGCCGTTGGTGTTTCTCGTGGATCCCGCGCTCGATGCGCCGGCGAAAGCAGCGCTCAAACGCTTTGGCGAAATCATTCCGGCTCACAATGACGTCGACCATGCCTTGGTCAGGTGCAAGGAAATACTTCGTTTGCGCAATATTGCGGAGGAGACCGGGGAGCGGCTGAAAAGCCTCGCGACGCTTAACCGCCTTGTCGAATTTCCATTAATCGCAACATCGGAGGCGCGGGCGCGCGTTCTTATAGCTGGCGCGCCGGACCCCGCGGCGATCGCGGCAGTCAACGCCGTCGGAGCGATTGCGGAAGATTGCATTTGCGTGCTGACGGCGGGTCAGGCGATGCGCGCGCTTGAATATGGCGAGTTCGACTGCGCGATCTTCCTGCCCACGCCCGAAAATGATCCGATGCTGGCGTTTATCCGGACCCTGCGGCGCCATCCGAGGCACGCCCATATGGCGGTCATTCAGATTGCCGATCACTCCGTCGATCTTTCGAATTATGCGCGCAAAGGCGCCAGGGATTTTATTCTTTCAGAACAGATATCAACGGAGCTGGGTCCCAAAGCGCAGGTCGTATCGAGACGGGCGAGACTGTTGCGGTCCATGAGTACGTTTTTGAGAAGCTGCCGGGGAGACAACATTCGCGATGCAAGCTCGGGCGCATTTACATCGGCATTCTTGAGTGAACATGGGGCGCGATTATGCGGGCGCGCCGATCAGACCGGCCGGCCGCTCTCTCTCGGGCTTGTCCGCCTAAATCCGGAGCGCGGCGCCGGAACGGGCGCGCAGCGCAATGCGCTTGTTCAAGCGGCGCGGATGATCAATCGCATAACACGCGCGGAGGATCTTGTGGCGAGGATCAGCGCAGACAAATTCGTCGTGTTAACCGCCGCGACACAGGTCGATGACGCCATAAACGCCGCACGCCGCATTGAAGGCGTCCTTTCAAACACTGCGTTCCGTAATGGCAAAGATGCGCCGCCTTTTTCTGTCGGCGTGACGACCGAGTTTGTTGCGCGCGCGCCAGGCGCATCCATCGAGGAGACCGTCGCCCTCGCAATGCGGCGCCTTGATCACGCCAGCAGCGCTAAGGCGCAAAAATAGACACAACATATACAGCTTTGGATCATCGAGCTGCTTGGGGCCAGCTACAGAAGTTCATAACCAAATTGGTCCATCAGCGACCGGTCGATCTTTTTATTGATGATCGCGATTGCGTCCTGCGAAAGCTCTTCTTTCCACTTTTCATTGAGATAATAGTCGCTGTAATAGCTTGCAGTGTGGCTCGTCCCTTTTGTCGACCATTGGAAGTCCTCAAACTCGCTCGCCTTTCTCTCAATCGTAAACTGCTTGCCGATCTGCTCGATAATCCGTTCGGGATTTTCAAAGATAAGTTCCGTCTTGGTGTGGATTACATTCAGATCATTCAACCTCGCATAGGCTGCGTTCTTGATGTTCCATAATTCGACAGGACCAGCGATTACCGGATCCGCCAGGTCTCGCGCTACTGTCTTCCATGGCGTTTGCAGGAATGTAACGAAGTCCGGCTTCTCGCTGTAATATTGATGATATGGCCTTCGATGCAACGACAGGAGCCATGAATAGGGGTTCTTGACGATTGTCACAAAACCAATGTCGTTGTTTTTGAAGACGCGGGTTTTCTTTATTCGCTCTGCGGTCGGCACATATGCGTGCTTCCAGCCAAGGTCGAAGTCAAAACTATAGCTTGTATAAAGATCGACGAGCCATTCATTGCCTGGCAGTATTCGCTGGGCGCGCCGGATAACGCGCGGCGCCAAAGCGGGCGCGATCTTCGCGGCCAAATTCAATTCAATCAGCTTTTCCAGGTAATTGGTATTGGTGTTCCGCTCACCGTAGACTTTGATCATCTTCGTCATACGCAAATTCTTACTCAGCTTCAGCGGCAATTTCCGCAATAATCCCCGCAATTTTCCGCGCGCCTTTAAGGCGCAGTTTCTCGCCGGGCCATGCCTGACGGTAGACGAATTTCTGGTCAGGGCGCAGTTTCACATCATAAGGTGACTGCGAGATGAACATCACCAGCCCCGCAGGGTTGACGAACTGATCATTGCGGAAAGAAATAACCGCGCCTTTCGGTCCGGCGTCAATTTTTGCAATGCCTGCGCGCCGGCAAATCATCTTGATCGCGACGATCTCGAGCAAATGATCGACTTCGCTCGGCATGGGGCCAAACCGGTCGACCAGCTCAGCGGCGAAGCCATCAAGCTCCGCTTCATTTTCGAGCCCGCCCAGGCGCCGGTAGAGCGCCATTCGGACATCGAGATCCGCGACATAGGTGTCGGGAATGAGCACCGACGTGCCGATATTGATTTGCGGCGACCAGGCCTCTTCAACAGCGCCGCCGCCTTCGCGTAGCTCGGCGACGGCTTCTTCCAGCATGTGCTGATAAAGTTCGACGCCCACTTCTTTTACTTGCCCGGATTGCTCCTCGCCAAGAAGATTGCCAGCGCCGCGAATGTCGAGATCATGGGAGGCAAGCGTAAATCCTGCGCCGAGCGTATCCAGCGATTGCATAACCTTGAGCCGGCGTTCGGCGCCCTCGGTCAGTTTTTTGCGCGCGCTGGTCGTGAAGTAAGCGTAAGCGCGCTGCTTTGAACGCCCTATCCGGCCGCGCAGCTGATAAAGCTGCGACAGCCCGAACATATCCGCATGGTGAATAACCATCGTGTTGGCGGTTGGAATATCAAGGCCGGATTCAATGATCGTCGTTGAGACAAGCACATCAAACTTGCCTTCATAATAGGCGGTCATGATATCTTCGAGTTCGCCAGAGCCCATCTGACCGTGGGCGATCTTGAATTTCAGCTCCGGAATTTCATCGCGCAGGAATTCCGCGATATCATTCAAATCCTTGATCCGAGGGGCGACGTAAAAGCTCTGACCGCCGCGATAATGCTCGCGCAACAGCGTCTCACGCGCGACCACCGGATCGAACGGGCCGACGGTCGTGCGCACGGCGAGGCGATCGACAGGCGGCGTTGCAATCAACGAGAGATCGCGAATGCCGCTCATGGCGAGCTGCAGCGTCCGCGGGATCGGTGTCGCTGTCAGCGTCAGCACATGTGTGTCGCCGCGATATTCTTTGAGGCGCTCTTTATGTTTGACGCCGAAATGCTGTTCTTCGTCGATGATAAGAAGGCCAAGATCACGGAACTTGATTGTCTTGGCGAGAAGCGCGTGGGTGCCGATGACAATATCGACCTGACCGCTGGCGAGCCCGTCGCGAACGGCGCTCGCCTCTTTTCCCGTAACCATGCGCGACAGCTGGCCGAGTTTGACCGGAAAGCCTTTGAAGCGGTCAACGAAGTTTTTGTAGTGCTGGCGCACCAATAGCGTCGTCGGCGCGACAACCGCGACCTGCCGCCCGGTCATCGCCGCCACAAAAGCAGCGCGCAGCGCCACCTCGGTTTTGCCAAACCCTACATCCCCGCATACCAGCCGGTCCATCGGCTTGCCTTTGGCGAGGTCTTCAATGACGTCGGCGATGGCGTTTTCCTGGTCTTCAGTTTCCGCGAATGGGAAGCGCGCGCAAAACTCATCATATGAGCCCATCGCCGGCGCCATTTCATCCGCCATCTGCATGGCGCGTTTGGCGGCAATGGCGATGAGCTGTTCGGCAAGCATTTTGATGCGCGCGCGCATCTTCGCCTTGCGCCCCTGCCAGGCCGCGCCGCCAAGCTTGTCGAGCTGCTGGCCCGGATCGTCAGACCCGAAACGCGAGAGGAGGTCAATATTCTCTACAGGGAGAAATAGCTTATCGCCGCCATGGTAGACGAGGTAAAGGCAGTCATGGGGCGCGCCCTGGACCTCCAGCGTTTTCAGGCCCTCGTAGCGGCCAATGCCGTGCTCGACATGGACAACCACATCGCCAACGGAAAGGCTTGAGGCTTCGGTGAGGAAGTTTTCCGCGCGCTTTTTGCGCGATCGCCGCACCAGCCTGTCGCCAAGAATGTCCTGCTCGGAAATGAACGCGGTATCGGCGGTCTCAAAACCAGTTTCGAGGCCGAGCACCGCTGTTTGCAGACCGGCGTCACTCGCGCCGACGGCTGGCCAGTCCGCTGCATGGGCGATATCGCCGGCGCCATGGTCGCCGAGCACCGTGCGCATGCGGTCGGCCGAACCCTCGGACCAGCAAGCGATGATCGCCTTCTTGCCGCCTTTGCCCAACGCATCTGCATGCTTACAGACGGCGTCGAAAACATTGGTTTTTTCCGCAGCGCGTTCAGCGGCGAAGCTGCGCCCTACCTTGGCGGCGAGATTGTAACAGCGTTCATTTTCCGCCGGAGCGAATGGCGAGAGTGGGCGAAGATTGGCGTTGCCAAGGCGCGTTCCCCATTCATCCGGCGTCAGATAGAGGAAATCCGGTTTGAGCGGGCGATAGGCCGGCGCCGAAAACTCTGAGCTGCGCGGCCGCGCTGCTTCGGCGTCCTCCGCACGCGCCTCATAATGATCATTGATCGCGGCAAAGCGCGCATCCGCCGCCTCATTGGCCATATGGTCGGTGAAGACGAGCCCATCGGCGATATAGTCAAACAGCGTATCGGTTCCATCATAGAAAAGCGGCAGCCAGTGCTCCGCGCCAGCATGCACACGGCCCGCGCTGATCGCTTCATAAAGCGGGTCGTCGCCGGCGGCGCCAAACGCTTTCACGAAACCGGTGCGAAAACGCGTGATCGTTTCATCCGTTAACAGAATTTCGCTGGCGGCCGATAGATCAAAACGCGTGAGCTGACGTGTTGTCCGTTGTGTCGCCGCGTCAAAGGCGCGAACCGATTCCAGACTGTCGCCAAAGAAATCCAGCCTTACGGGCTCGTCGGCGCCCGGCGGGAATATATCGACGAGCCCGCCGCGCACGGCGAACTCCCCTGCTTCGCGCACGGTCGATGAGCGAGCGTAGCCATTCGTCGAAAGATATCGTGTGAGGTCATCCATATTCATGGATGCGCCCGGCGCCAGCGACATCGCCGCGCTTTTTATGACATCGCGCGGCGGTGTTTTTTGCGTCGCGGCATTAACCGACGTCACAACGATGAAGGCCCCCGCGTCTTTCAGAGACCCGATAGCCGCAAGCACCGCCATGCGCCGCGACGAGACCGCGCTAGACGGCGATACCCGGTCATAAGGAAGGCAGTCCCAGGCGGGGAATTCAAAAACCGCGATATCAGGCGCGAAAAACCGCAGCGCCTGGATCATCGCCGCCGCGCGCGCGCCGTCCCGGGCGATATGGACGACGAGACCATTCCGCGCCCGCGCCGCATCGGCGACCGCCATCGCGTCCGCCCCTTCAGGCGCGCCATAGACCGGCAAGCGTCCGTCCATGCGCCAGGCGGTCTCCGCGCCAATCTGCGCAACGCCTGAAACCATTTTTTTCGCCGTATCGCGCATCAATCCTCAACGCAAAATGCGCGGCCGCCGGATTTGGCGGTCGCGTGGATGCCGTGATGTAAGCGGCGCCACGCGCGCAGGCAAGCGTTTAGCTCTTCGGCCGCGTCAGCCAGAAGACAAGACCGAGCGCCGCCCATGCGGCGAGGAGGCCCCATTCTGCAGGCCAGACGAGCGCCGAAGGTGAAAATGGCATGTAGAGCATTAAGATGCCGACGCCGAGGATAAAGGCGAGAACGCCGACAGCCGCGCCGCCGGGCGCGCGAAACGAGCGGTCCATTTCCG
>Ga0209633_10003996_pt1 | contig 13446 bp, 14 predicted proteins | sample Cruoilmetagenom1_FD_187290 | JGI IMG/M metagenome (GOLD analysis project Ga0209633, IMG submission 187290) | Oil polluted marine microbial communities from Coal Oil Point, Santa Barbara, California, USA - Sample 1 (SPAdes) (version 2) | ecosystem: Environmental > Aquatic > Marine > Oil seeps ... | reverse complement strand
AGCAGTCAAAATACTTACTGACCCTTCGGACAGCCCTGGAATAAGCTTCAATAGTTTTTTTGGCTTTGCCTTGAAGTTTGAGAGACCTCAAGAGCTGCTGATAAAGCTTGTTAAATCGATTTACTTCTGATTGTTTCATGGTATATTCCTTTATATGAAAAATTTTAAAACTGCCCGAAATTGAGCAGGTATTGGAGTATACACTATTTTCGGTTTTTTTCTGCCGCATAGCGGCTTCGTCCAACAATTGCATAAACGCGGACGGCAAAAACCGCCGCCGGTTATGCTGAGCTAACTTAGGGATGAGGTGCAAAATGTATGAAAAATTTATTCAATCTGAACCATCAGTAATGATGGGGAAACCAGTAATTACAGGAACACGAATTTCAGTTGAACTCATTTTAGAAAAGTTAGCTGCTGGTGAAACATTTGAGCAGATTATAGATGCTCATCCTCGGTTAACTAAGGATGCTATTCAAGCAGCCCTCGGTTTTGCGGCAAAAGCTTTAAAAGCTGATGTGATTTACCCTATATCGAGAGTTGCGTAATGAATATAATGGCTGATGAATGTGTTGATAGACAGATTGTTGAAATTCTCAGAGAAGAAGGTCATGATGTGCTTTATATAGCGGAGATAGATCCAAGTATTTCCGATGACATTGTATTTGAAAGAGCAAATCAACAAAACGCTTTATTGTTAACAGCTGATAAAAATTTTGGAGAGTTGGTTTTTCGTCAGAATAAGATTTTAAACGGAGTATTGTTTTTTCGTTTGGCTGGATTATCTCAACTTGCAAAAGCTAAAATTATTTCATCTGTTGTACAAGAACACTCAGATAAGCTTTATCAATCTTTTACGGTGGTTTCTCCTGGAATTGTACGTATTCGTAAAGGAATCAGATAATCACTTACATCTGACCGCACATAACAAAAAAATGGAGCTGACCACAAAAGCCGAGCCGATTTTTCGTTAAATCCAAATATTTCAGCGGCTTTTGTGTCAGCTCATTTTAGTCGTTCTCGGCGACGCTGCGCGTCGCCGAGAATCGCGGTGCTGACTTCGTCAAGTACCTTGTTCCGTTGCGCTCCGCGCGCCGCAATTCGGTGTCTAATAACATGACCAAAATAGATGACGTATATAAAAAGTTTGGAGAAACTGGGGAAGCAGCACAGCTTTTAGAAGCTCAGTTAGGAAATACTTTACTGAAAATAAGGGTGGATGAAGAATACCTGACCACTAATCAAAACAAGAAACTAGCACGAAGCATTTTAACAAAAATTGAACGAAGCACATTAGGTGGTTTGCTAAATTCGGTAAAAAAAGTTGGTGGTTGGGAAAATTTAGAGTCATTGTTCCAAAAGGCATTAAATGAACGGAATAGACTTTCTCACTCATTCTATCGGGAGCATAATTTCCGTCGCAATTCAAATGAAGGATGTGAAATCATGATCAAGGATCTTAAAAAAATGTATACAACAATTTTGGAGGCATATAAAATATCACTAATTCTGTCAGGCCATGATATCGGTTTTTTAGATTCAGACTTGCCAGAAAAACATTTGCCTATATAAACAACCGACACCGAACAAGCCGCCGGAGTTGACCTGGGGTTACTGAGCGACTCCCAAAAGTATCGGCTTTGACATAAATTTTAGGTAGAGCTTGCTCTACCCCTGAAAATTATTTCGTCTTCGTTCATAGGGAAAGCAATTCCCGCCTAAAAAGATCCAGAGCTTTCATGGCAAAGACGGCTTTATTCATGGAGCGTTTATCGAAAACCGAGTTAAACCTGAACGCTTTTGTGCCTTTGGGGGTTGCTATGCCAATACATAATGTGCCAACAGGTTTGTCGTCTGTCCCTCCGCTCGGCCCTGCAATGCCGCTTGTTGAAAGTCCGTAGTCGGCTACTGCAAGATTTTTGGCTCCTTCTGCCATTTCCTTGACGGTCTCCTCATCCACAGCGCCGTTTTTTTGCAAGGTTTCAGGAGAAACGCCGAGTACTTTTATTTTGGATTCGTTGGAATAGGATATAGCTGAAAAAAGAAAGTATCCGGAGCTGCCTGGTATATTGGTAAGACGGTGCGATATCAATCCGCCGGTACAGCTTTCAGCAACAGCAATTGTTGATTTTTGTTTTAAAAGAAGCTGTGCGACTTCAGCTTCCATTGTTTTACCTTGAACAGAAAAAGTTTTGGATCCTATTTTTGCAAGAATCCATTGGCAGGCTTCGTTCATACGTTTATTCAGGATCTTTTCATCTTTACCGTAAAGATAGATTTTTACCTGAATTTCAGGAAATTTTGCTCGAAATCCGATTTTTAAATCCGGGAAGATGGATTCTATTCCAGCAAGCATTTCTCCGGTCGCGGCTTCAGTTATACCGAAGGTTGATATTGTTTTGATTAGAGAGAAATCCCGTTTTTTTCCGCATAGATTGTAGATGGTTGGAATAACAGCATCTATAAGCATTTTTTTCATTTCAAATGGAACGCCTGGTATAAAGAAAAAAACGCATCGGTTTATTTTTAAATAAAAACCTGGCGCTGTTCCAACATGGTTATATATAACTGTGGCTCCTTGAGGCATCAGCGCCTGTTTTTGATTGGAACTACTCATCAGAGATTTACGATTTTTAAAAAAATCTTCAATATTTTGTAATGCGTTATGATCAGGAAAAAGATCAACTCCGGCTGCTTTTGCAGCCGCTTCGGCAGTTATATCATCCGTTGTAGGCCCCAGTCCTCCTGTAACCACGCAAAAATCAATTCTACTGCTGATAGTTCTTAAAGTAGAGACCATGATATCCATATCATCACCCACACAGATATGCCGGAGTACTTCAACACCTGATTCTTCAAGGTTTTGAGCAATATAAGCAGAATTGCTGTCGATTAAAGCTCCTGACCGAATTTCATCGCCTGTTGCAAGAATTTCAGCTATCATTTGTTATATATCCTAACCCGGCATAGCCGGAATCAAAAAAAATTATCACGAAAACACGAAAACACGAAAATTATTGCATTTTGTGTTTTTGTGATTGACTTTTATCTTTTCTGCCAGAAAAAACACGAATTTTAGAATTAAGATAGTATGATATCAGTAAGAGGCAAAAAGAGGAAGGTCACTTTGGGGGATTAGCTCCTTATCTCTGGCTGTGTCAAACAGTCTTGCTATCGCCTCAGCACCTTCCTTCCCAAGTTCTGATGTAAAATTGTTTACATAAAGGTCTATATGCTGCCTGATCACCGCCTGATCCATTTCCTGAGCATATTTTTTGATATAAGGGTCAGTTTCATTTCTGTTATTAAAGGCATATTCTACGCTTTCATTTATAGCTGTCTCGACCTTTTGGGCAATTTTTTGGCCTATATCCCTGCGGATTGCAATACCACCCAGAGGAATCGGAAGAGATGTTTCAGATTCCCACCATTCCCCAAGATCCAAAAGCTTGACAAGACCATATTTTTTGAATGTAAAGCGTCCCTCATGAATGATCACACCACAATCAAAAACTCCTTGTTGTATTGCCGGCATAATTTTGTCAAAAGGCAGAGGAACTGCGTCCGGTTTTCCTGACATAAACAGACCCAGCAACAGGCATGCCGTTGTCCACAAGCCGGGAACCGCAATTTTTTTTAATTCGAGTTGGGCAAGCTTTGTTCCAGGACGTGCTACAACAAGAGGGCCGCAGCCTCTGCCCAAAGCAGCTCCGCTGCGAAGCAGTCCATATTTATCCTGCAGGTGTCCAAGAGCGGCAAAGGAAAGTTTGGATATGTCGAGCATACCTGTTCCGGCCTTCTGATTAAGTCTCTCCACATCTTCCAGTTTGATTTGTAATTTAAACTCTTCACACTTAATCAGGTTATGCGCCAGGGCGTAAAATATAAAAGTGTCATTGGGACAGGTGGAATAACTTAATTGTAATATTTTTTTTCTGCCCTTGCTGCCTAAGATGTTCTTCTCTTTTTCGCAGACAAAATTGGCGTATTAAACGTAAGCGCAGACGAATCTTTTGATTTATTAATATTTAACTCCAAAGAATCTCTATCAATTTCAAAATATCGGGATATGACTTCAACTATATCGTGCTGTAAATTTTTTAAAATTTCATCTGATATTTCAAGTTTGTCGTATATGAGAGCAAATTTAAGCCTGTTTTTTGCGGTTGCGCTGCTGCTTTTTTTATTTCCAAACAGTTTTTTGACTATTTCACTAAGCATTTTAACTCCCAATCTATTTAAAACCTAATTTGCTGCCAATCTTTCTCCAGAAAGTGCTGCCGCTTTTCGGCACTTGGATCGGAATATCTTCATGCCCGTCGAGTCGCATGGCAATTCGTATGAACGCCTGGCCTGCTTTGGAATCATTGATCATAACAAGGGGCTTGCCTAAATTAGATGCAACTATGACATTGTCGTCAGCTTCCACCAGCCCGATAAGCTCTATTGATAATACATCAGTAACATCCTCGTGATTTAACATATCTCCATTGGCCGTCATCGCAGGATTGATTCTGTTTAGAATAAGCTTTGGAGTAATCGAACGTGCATAAAGGAGACCGATGATTCTGTCCGCGTCACGAACCGATGAAACTTCAGGGGTGCATATAACCAGTGCTTCATCAGCAGCGGCAACAGCATTTTCAAAACCACGTTCAATCCCGGCAGGACAGTCCATTAAAACTATATCGAATTCTTCCTTGAGTCTTTTTCCAAGCCTGACCATATCTTCAGGTTTAAGCACATCCTTATTATCACTTTGGGAGGCTGGAATAAGAAACAAGTTGTTAATTCTTCTATCTTTAATAGCAGCCTGGCTGAGCTTGCATTTACCTTGAACAACATCTACTATATTAAATACAATCCGGTTTTCCAGGCCCATCACCACGTCAAGATTTCTGAGCCCTATGTCCATATCTACCACGGCCACCCGTTTTCCTGCCATGGCCAAAGCCGCTCCGATTGAGGAGGTTGCTGTGGTTTTGCCGACTCCGCCTTTACCAGAAGTTATAACAAAAATTTTTCCTTCCACTGTAACCCTCTTTAAATATAAATTTATTTTTAGGTGAATCCTTAGGGGTTCGCACAACAATAAGTTGGCAATTTTAAGTGTTGAGGCACCCGTCTGGCAAGGCGCGGAAACGCAAGAATATCAGGATATTCTGAGCTTTCGCAACGCAGTCAGGCGGGATGCATCGGCGCTTAAAATGTCAAGTTATTTTTGTGCGAGCCCTTAGGAACGGGGACGAATTAACTTCAATCTGTGCGCCTACTTGGGGAAGTTATTTCGTCCCCGTTCCTTACCTTTTGTCAGGCCAGGGCATTTTTCCGAAAGGATTAGTTTTAAGATAATCCTTTACTACTATCCTATCTTTTTCAACATGGGCAAATTCGGCTATTTTTAATTTGGAAGGCCCTGCGCCGGTTCCAACAAAACCGCCTATCTGAATCAGCGATGGACGAAAATCAAGTGCAAAAACAATAGCATCTTCCTTGTCAGGCTGCCCTGCAAAGGCTGCTCCACGCAGAGAACCCATAATCAGGATATCACCCCCAGCAATTATCTCTGCACCCGGGTTGACATCCCCCATAATTACAAGATGCCTTTTGGTACTCACTTTTTGCCCTGAGCGTATACGGCCGGTCAGCATTAATACGTCGCTGCGGTAATGCTCCCAGGAATGATTTATATCATACTGTCTTATCCGCTCTTCAGGAGGAGATCGTTTTGGAGAGAGCCCGGAAACCGAACCTACATCGAAGGTGTTTTTCAGATATTTTCCGAGAGTACTGATCAATTCTTTATGGGTTCCATTTTCTCCAGGGTCGATGACAATTTTTGCATTTATTGCCAAATGCCCTAAATTTTTAAAGATTTTCTCTATATCTTTTTTCAGCAGCTCAAGTGATTGTGTTGGATCAATTGTTATTCTCAGGCTGTCCCCAACACCTTTTAACTTAACCGGCATAGATTTGTTTGTGGTATAATTCATCATAGGATATCACAAAATTTTTGTGTATCTTCCACCTTTTGTTTCATCATTAAACTGTACGCCTGCTTGGGAAAGTTATTTCGTCCCCGTTCCTTATTTCGTCAAATTTTATTCATCGCAGCGATCACCTGGGAACGGGGAGGAACTGAGACGAAATAACTTCAAATTCTACCTGTTTTAATATTGTTCCGTCCTTTAACGAAATTTCTACTTTCCATAAACCTGCCTTGGTCTCATTATCAAGTGTTATTTTGCTCCATGTTCTCATTCTGCGATATTTAATCTTTAATGGGACAGTATATTTTTTTTCACCATTAAGGTAATATGTATGGTAAATAGTTGCAGGAAAAGATTCTGTTCGGATTTCTGTCCATACAAAAGCAGACTTGTCCCGGTTAATATAAAATATTTTTTTTGGACATTTTTTTAAACCTTGGGGGGTTCTATTTTTTATATCACTGCAAACAAAACAGCCTGCAATTCGTAATAAAGATTTTTTTGTTTTTATCTCCGGCTTAATATCTTCTGTTATAGTTTCTGCATTATCGACTAAAGTAGTGGCTGCAGTTTTATTTTCCTCCGTTTTTTTTTGTACAGCAGTTGAAACAGGTAAAATATTTTTTTGGGCAGCAATACCACGGTTTATTTTTTTTTGAAAAGTAACATTGTCAGCTTCAGTACCGTTTTTTTTTGCAACAACATATAATGATAAAATTATTATTATTAATGTCGAAGTAAAAATAATTATTTTTTGAGTCGTTTTTTTTGCTGTCGCTATATTTTTTTTTCTTATTTTATCTATTTTTTTTAACAGTTCAAAATCACGTCGATCAATTTCTTTTTTTTTCATCATTTTTACATTCTGTTAGAAATAATTTCTTCGTTCTTTTGAATAAATTTATAAATTGCAAAAGAGATTCTCTCGGAAGCAAGTCTAAAATCCCATGCATCCCTATTTCTTTTTCCAACAATATTGGATGCTGAACGAATCTCCAGGCATGGGATTCCATAATGGATTGCAAGCAGAGCTGTGCCGGAACCTTCCATGTTTTCCATACATGGTCTAAACTCCCGATAAAGAGTTTTAGCCTTTCTATCTGTGGCGGTTATTGTTGAAACTGTAATAAATGGCCCTTTTTGGATTTTGATATTTTTATTCTTAAATTCTTTTTGTAAAGATTTACAGGCCAGCTCGACCAGTTCTTTATCCAGCCGGTATCTGTTTTTCAGATTACGACCATTATGAACCGCCAGGGGAAATGGAAGCTCCTTGACAATAGCACTGCCGTTTTCCGGCTCTATGCCCAGGTGAACATCAATCTCTTCCGTTGCAATACCGATATCCCCAGTATTAAGTCCTGTTTCTTTAAATGCTCCTGCTGATCCTGTTTGAATTATCATGCCTGGCCTTGAGTTTTCTATAGCAGCGGTTAAAGCATGAACATTATTAACCATGGCAGGGCCGGTAATAATAACCTTGACAGGTTGATTATTCATGTAACCTGATATAACATTCCTGCTTCCAATTAGTGTTGCTGAAGGCTGCTCAAGCAAATCAATCAGATTTGAAATTTCATTATTTGTTGTTACGGCAATAAGAATATATGGAAGCATTTTTTTTGTAATAAATAAACTAAATTGAAGGCATGTTTTTTGCTATTGTTATTGTTTACATAGAAAGCTTGTTTTTTGCAAGAAAAAATGATTTAATTCATCCTTATTCCTAAGGTTTTATTATGAATAAAGTAAAAAAAACTGTGGATAAAGATTTCACAGAGACCAGTAAAGGGAAGGCTATTAAAAAAAATAAAAAATGGACTCTGCTTCTTGTTGGAGATCATGGAGAAATCAGATATATCAGGAATTTTATCGGGGTTATGAAAACTCTCCTGATTGCTTTGTTTATAGCAATCTCTGTTGCTGTTTTTTATATTGTTATTTATAAAAATGCTAAAAACAGGAATGAGGAGCTTATGTCAGCCCTAAATACTGCCCGGGATCAAGCTTTATCTTTAAAGGAAGAAAAGGCTCTCCTTTTGGTTCGTCTTGTTGTGACCGAAGAAAAAAATAAAGCTTGGACCACTGAAATAAAAACTGGCAGGAAGAGTGAACAGGTAAAGAGCAAAAAATCTAAAAAAGAAAAAAGCGGAAAAAGAAAAATATCAGCCAAACAAAACAAGATCTTCGGATCTGCAAAAACCGCCTCAAAAAAAGCTAAAAAAAAACAAACTCCTGCAGTTGTGCCGGAAATGATATTAAAAATAGCTGTCGATAATTTTTCTTACTCCATTTCTACAAATAACAGCATAATAAAAACAAAATTCAAGCTGACAAATAAAAGTTTAAATTTAAGATCGGTGGCTGGGCATGCTTTTGTTATGTTAAAAAGCAATGCGATGGATAAAAATAAATGGTTTATATTTCCGCAAGTTGCAATTATTAACGGTAAACCTGCCATAGTTAAAAAAGGTAGATTTTTTTCAATTTCAAACTATAATATCATTAAATTCAGTAGAAAAACTCCCATTGAAAATATTGAGAGCTTTAATGAAGCAAAAGTTTTTGTATATGGTTCCAACGGTACTCTGCTGATGGAGAAAATTTTTCCTTTTTCTGCCAAATTGAATCAAACTGCAGTATCTCCGAATACGGAACCAACCCCTTCAATAGAGTCCGTAGTTAAAAAAGATAAAGACCTGCCTGTTCAGGCAGAGGAAGAACAAAAAATAATTCACGCTGTTGAAAATGTTGCGCCGCAAATAGTTGGCAAAAATAAGGCGGAGGAAGTAATACAATTGGTAAAACCGAATATAGAAAAGTAAGGAAAAATAAATATGAGAAGAAGTTTCAGGTTTTATGTAAATTTTTTATTTTTTTTGGTATTTTTTATAGTTCAATTGGGCAGCAGTGTAAAAGCGCAGTCAAGGAGGCATACTCTTTTTTTTGAAGGTACTGATTATGAACTGAATGTATACAGAATTTATGGCAAGGAACCTGGAAAAACAATCCTTTTGATAGGCGGAATCCAGGGTGATGAGCCTGGTGGCTTTCTTTCTGCGGACCGTTATGCTGATTTTTTTCTTGCCAGGGGTAACCTGATAGTTGTGCCAAGAGCTAATTTCCATTCCATTGTTTTATATCAGCGTCAAATAAATGAAGACATGAACAGAAAATTTGCAGAAGACAATCAGAACAATTATGAAAGCAAGGTTGTTGTGATTCTCAAGAAGCTGATAGAGGAATCAGACTGTCTTCTGAATCTCCATGACGGGTCTGGTTTTTTTTCAGAGGAATGGAAAAGTCCTGATATAAATCCTAAAAAATACGGTCAATCTATCATCGCCGATAATTCAATTTGTATAAATCAAAAAACAGGACAGACCATTAATCTTAAAGCAATGGCAAAAAATGTGGTTGAAACGATCAATAAAAAAATAAAAAAACCTGAGCATCATTTTCATTTTAATAATCACAAAACAGATTGCAAATCTTCATTACATAAAGAACAAAGAAAATCCGCAACATATTATGCTTTTAATCAATGCGGAATACCTGCTTTTGGTATTGAAACCAGCAAATCCCTCCCACTGGAAATGAAGATTCGGCATCACAATTTTGCTATCAATGCTTTTATGAATATGTTCGATATAATTCCGGAAAACCCGGGAATTAATCTTGATCAACCCAAACTTAATTATCTGGTGATTTCCGTGAATGATTCTTTACCTGTAGTGGTAAAAAACGGGCAGTCAATTTACATAAACCACGGAGACAATGTAAGGATATCGCATATAGATGCCAATTATGACAGGGGATTGAGCGCAGATATACTCGGATATGGAACGATTAATGATGTAGGAAAAAATATGGTAATAACAGGTGCTGCAAGGATTGTAGTTAGAAAAGATTACCAGTCATGTGGGAGTGTTTTTATGGAACTTGGTAAAAGCCGTAAAAAATCGGCTACATCTATTTCCATTGGCAAAAGTACTTCTGAAGCGCCATCATGTCGTTTTTTTAAAACAAAAATTAATGGAATTGAACGTATTTTTCCAAATTTTGGACATATTCAACTTATCAAAGGGGATAGTTTTGAAATTATAGATATTATTGGTACGGGTGATCCTTCTGATCTAATTGTTAATTTTAAAGGATATACCGGTAATCCGGCTAATAATACAGGCGAGGATAGAGGATTTGTAATCAATACTGCCACAGATCTTTGGAAAAGATATTCCCTGAACAAAAAAGGAGAACATTATCATGTGGATGTCACTTATGGAAAGGAACAAATAGGTAAACTCTTTCTTGATATTAAAGATCCTGTTTTAAAATATCTTCTCTTAAGTTCCGGAGATGACAAGTTGAATTATCTTGTTTCCGGTGACACATTTCAGATTGGAACGGATAATTTTTTTAAATTGATTGATGTCAGCACGAATGTTGCAAAGAATAAATCTGTTAAGACTTTTATGGCAGGGAAAGGTCATTTGAAAAAATTGATAAAAAGGAGTAAGCCTTTTCTGCTGGACGATTTGCCCTATGAAGGTATAAGAAAAAATAATTATGACAGAATTATAGTAGAACGTGATAATATTCTTCTTGGAGTTATTTATTTAAATTTTATGCAGGGGAATAACAGTGGCGGATAAAACAAAAAATATTTCTATTGTTGATAAGGGGCTGACAGTAGACGGAACAGTGTCGACTACGGGAAGGCTTATAGTAAAAGGGACTATCAAAGGAACTCTCGACGGTGATGTGGTAATTATTTCGGAAGATGGGGCTGTTTACGCAGAGACTCATGTAAATAGTATCACCATCGGCGGGATATTTAAAGGCGATATCAAGGCAAGCAAAGAGTTTGTGGTGCTATCCACCGGAAAATGTACCGGCAAGGTAGAGTGCAAGGATCTTGTGGTGGAAGCTGGTGGCGTTTTAAATGCCGATATTACCTGTATTACAGGATAAAGAGATGGGTTGACATGATGAGTATAAAGATGAAATGCATCGGTTTTATACGCACCGATGCCACAAAAATTCCAAGGCACTGGTCTGTTTCAGATGTTGAAGGAACTTTGGTTATTAATGGTGAGCATCTTGAGGGATTAAAAGATATTACCGCTGGTCAGCGTATAGTTGTTATTTTTCATTTCCATCGAAGCCCAAAATTTACATCAGAGTATTATACGCAGACTCCACCCCATAACAAAACCCCCATGGGTGTATTCAGTATTTGTTCTCCTATAAGGCCTAATCCAATCGGTATGTCAGTGCTGGATGTAATCCGAAGAAAAGCCAATATAATTTATATCAAAGGCATTGATATGATAGATGGAACGCCGATTATTGATATTAAACCGCATGTGGTTAAAAAACATGACTGCCCAAGCTTTGATTCAGGCAATTTAAATTAAGGAACGGGGAAGTTAATTTGTCCTCGTTCCTAACCCGGACAAGCCGGAACCAAAAAAATATCACGAAAATACGAATTTCAGGATTAAGGTACTATATGAAAAATATTTTTTTAGTCCCGGAGGGACATTCCGAAAATAGCCTGGCAATTTATTGCCAGGTTAATAGATACAAAATCAATTCAGTCCCATAGGGACGACAGATTGTAGTATGAATTTGCCATTAGATATACTTTTGTCTGCCGTCCCTACAGGACTTTTGAATTCATTCTTCCATACCGGCAATAAATTGCCGGGCTATTTTCGAATGTCCCTAACGGGACAAAGGAAGCATCTCAGGATTCACAATTCTAACCCGGAATAGTCGGAACCAAAAAACAATTATTACGAAAATACGAAAATCTGAATGTTATTTCATTTCGTATTTTTGTGATTGTCTTTTAAATTTTTTGCCAGAAAAAACACGAAAATAAACATTAAGATACTAATCAAACACAGGGTGGGAATTGCCCACCCTGCTTTTGTATTCTAAGTCAATAGTTAAAAATCTGTAAAATTATCATTGTCATCCAGCGGTATGATCTGATTCGGATTGATTTTATCAGATCTGCTTGTTCTCAGCTTTGTGCCGGCGGCTTTTTTTGCTGGAGCGGCAATGGTTTTATGAGTGTTCTTTTTCCGGGATTCAATCATGGAAGAATTTGTGTCTCTGCCGCCTCCTACCATGGCCATAAGTTCACCGACCATGCTCTGCATCTCTTGAGTCTGAGCATTCAGTTCTTCCGAGGCGCTGGCTGACTCTTCGGCATTGGCCGCGTTTTGCTGGGTCACCTTATCCATTTCAGTTACGGCAGTATTCACCTGATTGATCCCCTGGGCTTGTTCATTGGAAGCTGCAGAGATTTCGCCCACCAGTTCGCCCACCCTGGATGTGCTTTCCGCAACCCTGGTAAATTCAGCATTAGTACTGTTTACCAGTTCAGAGCCTTCCTTTACTTTTTTTACGGTTCCTTCAATCAATACCGCCGTGCTTTTGGCAGCTTCGGCGGAGCGTAATGCCAAATTCCTCACTTCTTCGGACACCACGGCAAATCCTGCGCCTGCTTCCCCGGCCCTGGCCGCTTCAACTGCTGCGTTTAATGCCAGCAGGTTGGTCTGAAAGGCTATCTCATCAATTGTTTTAACCACCTTCTGTGTCTCGTCGCTGGCCTTTGAAATTTCTGACATGGAAGAAGTAAGGCTTATCATGGACTGATTGGCAATTGATACCACTTGATTGGTATCTTTCATCAGGTTATCAGCCTGGCTTGCATTATCCGCGTTTTGTTTAGTCATAGAAGACATCTCTTCAAGTGATGCGGAAGTCTCCTCGATCGACGCGGCCTGTTCGGATGCTCCTTCTGCCAGAGACTGGCTGGAAGATGATATCTGTCCGGATGCGGAAGCAACCTGTTCTGAGCCTTCCGTCAAACCGTTGATCACGCGGTGTAGAGTCGCGGTTATGCTTCTGATAATAAAAAAGGTAAGTAGAACGGCTGTAGTAAAGGCGACCACGATCACAATAGTTAACATAGTATTGGAGAATGTAATTTGATCCATCATTTTGGAGTTCTGGTCTTTGCGGAGATCGTCACAAACTTTTTGAATTTCCTTTGCTGCATCGCTCATCTGTGCCTCAGCCTCAGTCTGTTTTTTTATCTGGTCAGCCCGTATAGCATCTGCCTGGGCAATGGCTTCCCCCGCATTTGACCGAATGGTTTCCATGATGACTTTTTTTTCTTCTTCCAGAGCAATATAATCTTTGAATGCCTCGAGATACACATTAATCGCATTTACTATCTGATCCATTTGATCTTTATTGATTTTTTGGTTAAACCTGGCTTTAGTTTCAGCAATTTGTTTTTTAACTATTTTTACCTGTTCGGCTGCTTTTTCAATATATGATTTATCTTTGCGCAGCATAAAATTTTTTTCATGCTGCCTTGCTACAAGTATTCCTGTTATTATATGATTAGTACCATCTACTTTTTCCACCCGGT
>Ga0209633_10003995_pt1 | contig 13448 bp, 14 predicted proteins | sample Cruoilmetagenom1_FD_187290 | JGI IMG/M metagenome (GOLD analysis project Ga0209633, IMG submission 187290) | Oil polluted marine microbial communities from Coal Oil Point, Santa Barbara, California, USA - Sample 1 (SPAdes) (version 2) | ecosystem: Environmental > Aquatic > Marine > Oil seeps ... | reverse complement strand
GGGCCGGGCTTCGCCCGCACCGAACCGGCACAGCCGCAGGGGGAATTCGGAAATCGCGATGACGGCATCGATCCACCATGTTCTGCGGGTGGTCTGCCTGCTTGCGGTCCTGGCCGCGTGGCCGGCAGGGGCGCAAAGCCAGGCGGCGCAAGACCAGGGCGTGACCACCAGCGAAGCGGCGCCGCGCGACGGCCCGGTCAGCGGCCTGCCCCTGCCGCGCTATGTGGCCCTGCGGGCAAGCGAGGTCAATCTGCGGACCGGCCCGGGCCTGCGCTATCCCATCGATTGGGTCTATACGCGGTCAGGTCTGCCCGTCGAGGTGATCGACGAGTTTGAAACCTGGCGGCGCATTCGCGATTGGGAAGGCAGCATTGGCTGGGTACACCAGAATATGCTCACCGGCGATCGCCGTGCTTTGGTGGTCGGCAAACAACGCCTTTTGCGTCGTTCGCCAGAGGATGGGGCGGCGGGCCTCGCCCTTTTGGAAGCCGGTGTCATCGCCCGCCTGACCCGTTGCGCCGACGGCTGGTGCAAACTTGAGATCAAGGGCATCGAGGGCTGGTTGCGCGAAGACGAAATCTACGGCATCGCATCAGGCGAAAACGTCCGCTAGGACCGGCTCTACTCGGCGGGTGCCGCATCCGCCGTATGCCGTAATTCACCGCGCGCCTGGCGAATGATCGAGGCACCGGCCCAGACCGCCAGCGCCGCCATGCCCAACCCGACCGCTAAATCCGGCCACGGCGTTGCCGACAGGAACACCCCACCGGCGGCGGCAATAACCGCCAGATTGCCGATGGCGTCGTTGCGACTGCACAGCCAGACGGCGCGCAAGTTCGAATCGCCGGCCCGAAATCGAAACAGCAGGGCCGCCGATACCACGTTGGCGAGCAGTGCAAGCGCCCCGACGGCTCCCATCACCTGCGCTTCGGGCGCCGAACCGGCAACCGCGTGATAAACGCTGGCCGCCAACAGAAAGGCGCCGAAGCCGAGCATGACGATACCCTTCGCAAAGGCCGATCCCGCCCGCCAGGCTACCGAGCGCGCGAGGACGAACAAGGCGATCGCGTAGTTTGCCGAATCACCCAGAAAATCGAGCGCATCGGCCTGCAGGGCCAGAGACTCGGCCTGCCAGCCGGCCGCCGCTTCGACTACGAACATACCGGCGTTGATGACCAGCACGATCCACAGAAGCCGGCGGCTCAGCCGCAAGGCCGCCGCGTCATGATCGCAACACCCCGCCACGTCAGCTCACCGCGCGGCCCGAGTGCAGGGCGACCACTTCGTCCTCGTCCATGTGGTCGACCATATCGTTGAGCACACAACGCACGTGCGCATCGTCCAGGGCATAGAAGACCTGCTTGCCCCGGCGCTCCGCGCGCACCAAACGGCCGGCGCGCAAAAGACGCAGGTGGTGGCTGACCAGAGACGGCGACAAACCGGTTGTCGTGGCAATCTCGCCGACCGGCCGCGGTTCGTCGCGCACGAGCAGCAACACCCGCAACCGGTTACCGTCCCCCATCAGGCGAAAGACATCGGCCAGGGCGGCGACTTTATCCGCGGGATGAGGTTCCATTCCTTGCCGCCTTTCTCCTAATCCGTGCTGGCCGGGTTCGGCCGTGGGCGCCACATTCGTTGAACATCACGACATATGAACAAATGTTTGATTGTTATATGCGGGCCAGGCGCCACCGGTCAATCCCCGGCCACCCAGCCTTGCCATTTTCTTATGTAATGTCTTAGTTATTTCGGAACCGAAACGACGTAATTTGGAGCCGCCTAGTCGAAATCTTCGGCCAGGGCCCCACGCACCTCTTCCGACATGACCGCCATATGGCCGTAGTGCGGATGGGTAAAGCCGACCAGGATTTCCGCCCCCGGCTTACGGAATGCGGCCACCTGCGCGTCGCTAACGGGGAAATGGATGAACTGCACCGAGGATGCCTTGCCGGCGGCACTCGTGCGGTCCACGTCCGCCTCGGCGCGGCCGTGGATCGTCTCGCCGCCGATGCGTAAGACAGCCGTTTCCTCGATCCCACCCAACTTGCCGAGAAGGGCGGCCCGGCGTTCCGGATCGTCGATCTCGAACATGACGGTCGCGACCAGCTCGCGCCCTTTGGGGATCAGCGGATTGTAGGCCGCAAGCTCGTCGGCGATCTGTGCCTCGCCACCCTTTTCGATGTAGAGCATTTCGTGGATCTGCGCCCACATGGTCTCGTAGCTCTCGAAATGGAAAAGGCATACCGGCCCGACTTCCAGGCGCCGCCGCCGCTTGAGGGCGACCATGGCGCGCCGGCGTTCCTGCCGCTCGCGCTCGTAGTCGGCCATCGGCATGATGTCATCGCGGCTTATTTCGTGTTTTTTCGCGCCTGTCATTGTCCATCACTCAAGCCATAGGCCCCCAAACCATAGGCATGGGCAAAAAGCTCGATGGGGTGATGGGCGGCTTCCGGCACAGGTCCATCGTCCTTGGCTTGTCGCTCGATCCCTTGCAGCAAATGCACGCCGGCCAACGGACATTCGGAGGCCAAATAGGCTTTGCCACTGCCGGCCGCCTGTCGCGCCGCTGGTCGGCCGACTTTGAGGGCCGTTTCGAAGTGATCCTTCATGACACCCCACGAGCCGCCGTGGCCGGAGCAGCGCTCGATGACGGTCACATCGGCCTCGGGCACCAAGCGCAACATTTCGGCCGCCTTGGCGCCCATGTTCTGTGCCCGCGCATGGCACGCCAGGTGCAGCGCCACGCCGCCGGGCAGCGGCCGCAAACCGTCCGCCAAGCCCTCCGTCTTGGCGATATCGACGACGTATTCCGAGATATCGTAGGTCGCCTCGGCCAAACGCTTGATGCGGGCATCGTCGGGTAGGATCAGCGGCCATTCGAACTTCAGCATCAAGGCGCACGACGGCGTCAGGGCAATAATGTCATAGCCCTTGTCCAGCCAGGGAGTCATCGCCTCGGCCACCGCGTCGGCGGCGGTGGCCACGGCGGCTATATCTCCTTGCTCCAGCTGCGGCATGCCACAGCAGCGCGGATAGACGACCTCGGTTTCGACCCCGTTGTGGGCGAGCACGCGCCGCGCCGCCGCACCGATCGCCGGGCTGTTGTAGTTGACGAAGCAGGTGGCGTAGAGAACCGCCTTGCGGCCGTGCGCCGGCGCGTCCCTGTTCACCGCAGGGGCCGACACGGCCGCGCCCGCCGCGAAGGTCGTCCCATGGTACTTGGGCAGCGCCGCCTTCCGGTGCACTCCGGCGACCGTCTCCAACAGCGGCCGGGTAAGCCGGTTCCCCGTGTCGCTGGCCCAATTGGCCAAGCCGGGGATGTGACTTGCCAGCTTGCCGTTGCGATCCGTCTTGCTCAGCTCGGCGGCCAGGCCGCCGCCCGTGCCCTTATTCAACTCCGCGGCCCGGTAGCGCAGCATGAGGTGCGGGAAATCCAGGTTGAACTCATGCGGCGGCACGTAGGGGCATTTCACCATGAAGCACATGTCGCACAACGTGCAGCCGTCCACCACCTTGGCGAAATCAGGGCTCGCCACGGTGTCCAGCTCGCCGCTTTGCGACTCGTCGATTAGATCGAAGAGCGTCGGAAACGAGTCGCACAAATTGAAACAGCGCCGGCAGCCGTGGCAGATGTCGAAGACCCGGCGCATCTCCGCGTCGATCTTCTCCGCATCGGCAAAATCCGGGTCACGCCAATCCAACGGCTGGCGCACCGGCGCGTCGAGACCGCCTTCGCGCATACCTCGCCCCCTAAGTCCAAAGTGGTTGCGGCCGCCGCGCCGGGTCACTCCCGGCGCGGCTGGCCAGCACCGGCTTAACGAATGGTTTCGAGTGCTTTCTGGAAGCGGCCGGCGTGACTCTTTTCGGCCTTGGCCAGGGTCTCGAACCAATCCGCGATCTCGTCGAAACCTTCCTCACGGGCGGAGCGCGCCATGCCCGGGTACATGTCCGTGTACTCGTGCGTCTCGCCGGCAATCGCTGCCTTGAGGTTGAGGGCGGTATCGCCAATGGGCTCGCCGGTGGCCGGATCACCCACTTCCTCGAGAAATTGCAGATGGCCATGCGCATGCCCGGTCTCGCCTTCGGCGGTGGAGCGGAAGACGGCGGAGACATCGTTGTAGCCCTCGATGTCGGCCTTCTGCGCGAAATAAAGATAGCGGCGATTCGCCTGGCTTTCGCCGGCAAATGCGGCTTTTAGATTTTCCTCGGTCTTGGAACCCTTGAGCTTTGCCATGATGCTCTCCCTTGTTTGCAGCGACTGGCGTTTACGGCGACTGGGTGATCGCAACCCGATCCTGTGGCCGAATGGAACCGGCCATAACCGCTAGATAGACAGCCAGCGGCCGCCTGTCAATAAATTAGAATCGTTCTAGGGAATTTTTTAACCGGCGGCGAGAGAATGATTATCAGTCGCCCTGACGAACCCGGATGATGACATCGACGCGGCGGACGCATTTGCCCTTTGGCGGCGGCGGCAACGCGCCGAGGAGGACGTCCTCGCCGGCGATGTCTTCCAGGTGGCCGCTATCTTCGTGAAAGAAGTGATGATGGTCGGTAACGTTGGTATCGAAATACGAGCGCCCAGGCTCCACGATGACCTCGCGCAGAAGCCCCGTGCTGGTGAATTGATGCAAGGCATTATAGACCGTCGCCAGGGAGACAGGAACCCGCGCCGCCACCGCTTCGCCATGCAATTGCTCAGCGGTCAAGTGCCGGTCCCCACTGCTAAAAAGCAGTCGCGCCAGTGCCAGACGCTGGCGGGTAGGCCGCAAGCCGGCGGTCTTGAGCCGATCGATCAACTCGCTATAGGGGCGCTCTCGTACCATAGCCTGATATATGGCCGAACCGTAGACAAAATTAAAGCTCTAAATCAGCCTATTGAAGGATTTATTGGAATAGATTCAATTAACCATTGGGCCTGCTCCGCCAGGACGCGGGTCATCAAAACCCTGCCCAATCCGGTTGATCGCCAGCCGGTGGAGTGTGCTATAGTCGCGCCCGCGAGAACGGCGCGGCAGCCTAGGCCCTTGCGCCAGCGATTAAATATGCGGCCGCTTCGCTGCATTCCCTACGCGCCCAGGTGAGGTCGTTGACAGAGCGCAAACACAGCTACACTTACGAGGAGCTGCTGCAGTGCGCCCACGGCAAGCTGTTCGGTCCCGGCAACGCCCAGTTGCCACTGCCGCCGATGCTCATGTTCGACCGCATCACCCACATCGCGGATACAGGCGGCGAACATGACCGTGGCGAGATCGTCGCCGAATACGACGTTACGCCGGATCTTTGGTTCTTCCGCTGCCATTTCGAAGGCGATCCGGTGATGCCAGGCTGCCTGGGATTGGACGCTTTGTGGCAGCTCGTCGGATTCTTCTTGGGCTGGCTAGGGGCACCGGGCCGAGGTCGTGCCTTGGGTGTGGGCGAGGTCAAATTCACCGGCCTGGTTCTGCCCTCGGCGAAGTTGATCACGTACCACCTAAACCTCAAGCGGATCATTCGGCGCAAGCTTGTCTTGGGCATTGCCGATGGCTTGATGAAGGTGGACGGTGAGACCATCTACGAGGCAACCGGCTTGAAGGTCGGCCTCTCCACCGCGCCGGAGACCGCGTAACGCGGCGGCGCCTGAGGGCATTATCATGCGCCGTGTCGTGGTCACCGGTCTGGGCGTCGTTTCCAGCATCGGCAACAATAAACAGGAAGTCATCGACTCGCTGCGGGCCGGGCGTTCGGGCATTCGCTTTGCCGACACCTATGCCGAGATGGGATTCCGCAGCCACGTTCACGGCGATATCCAGTTGGATCTCGACGCCGCCATCGATCGCCGCCTGCGCCGTTTCATGGGAGACGCCGCCGCCTTCAACTACGTAGCCATGCAAGAGGCCATTGCGGATGCGGGTCTAAGTCCGGCAGAGGTGTCGAACGAGCGCACGGGCCTGATCATGGGCTCCGGCGGACCCTCGCCCTCGAATCAGGTGCTCGCCGCCGATATCGCGCGGGAGAAGGGACCGCGGCGCGTCGGCCCCTACATGGTGCCGCGCTGCATGTCGAGCACGACCTCGGCGAATCTAGCCACCGCCTTCAAAATCAAGGGCCTGAGCTTCTCCATCTCGTCCGCCTGTTCGACCAGCGCCCATTGCATCGGCACCGGTTACGAGCAGATTCAGATGGGCAAACAGGATATCGTCTTCGCCGGCGGCGGCGAGGAGGTGCATTGGAGCCTATCGGTCCTCTTCGACGGCATGGGCGCGCTCTCCAGCCACTTCAATGATACGCCCGAGCGCGCCTCGCGCCCTTACGACAAAGACCGTGACGGCTTTGTCATTTCCGGCGGCGGCGGCACGATCGTCCTCGAGGCCCTGGAGCACGCGCAGGCGCGCGGCGCCAAGATCTATGCGGAGATGATCGGCTATGGCGCCACCTCGGATGGCGCCGACATGGTCGCCCCCTCCGGCGAGGGCGGGGTGCGCTGCATGCGCCAGGCCCTGGACGGGTTGGGCAATACCAAGATCGACTATATCAACGCCCACGGCACCTCCACGCCGGTCGGCGATACCATCGAGCTGGCGGGGGTGCGCGAGGTCTTCGGATCTGAAATGCCGCGGATCAGCTCCACCAAGTCTTTGACCGGGCACGCACAAGGAGCCGCCGGCGTGCATGAGGCGATTTTCTCGCTGCTCATGCTCGAACACGGATTCGTCGCCGCCTCGGCCAATATCGACACGTTGGACCCGGAGGCGGAGGGCGCGCCGATCGTCCGGGAGCGCGAAGATAACGTGCCGCTCAGTTGCGTCATGTCCAACAGCTTCGGCTTTGGCGGCACCAACGCCTCGCTCGTCTTCAGACGCTGCGAGGACTAAAACGGCCGGCGGAATCCGATTGATGGCGCCGGCACACAGAAAGACAGGGGGGTCGGCGTGACGGCGAACAGCGGGTTGATGGCCGGCAAGCGCGGCCTGATCATGGGCGTCGCCAATGATCGCTCGATCGCCTGGGGCTTGGCCACCAGTCTCAACCAACATGGCGCCGAGCTGGCCTTTACCTATCAGGGCGAGGCGTTCGAGCGCCGGGTGCGGCCGTTGGCCGAATCGATCGGCTCAAATCTGGTGCTTGCCTGCGATGTGTCGGACCCGGCGCAGGTCGAGTCGGTCTTTAGCTTGATCGGCGAAGCCTGGGGCAGCCTCGACTTCGTCGTCCATGCGGTGGCCTACTCCGACAAGGAAGAGCTTAAGGGCCGTTATCTCGATACCAGCCGGCGCAATTTCTCCAAGACGCTGCTGATCTCTTGCTACTCCTTCACCGCGGTAGCGCGCGGCGCGGCGCCGTTGATGCGCCAGGGGGGCAGCCTGCTCACCTTGACCTATCTGGGGGCCGAGCGCGTGACCCCGAACTATAATGTCATGGGTGTTGCCAAGGCGGCATTGGAAGCCAGCGTCCGCTATCTGGCTGTGGATATGGGCGGTCAGGGGGTGCGGGTGAATGCCATCTCGGCCGGCCCGCTGCGCACCCTGGCCGGCTCCGCCATTGCCGATGCCCGCTTCGTCTACCGCTGGAGCCGCGAGCACGCCCCGATGCGCCGCAATGTTTTGCTCGAAGAGGTGGGTTCCGCCGGCCTTTATCTGCTCTCGGACCTCGCCCTCGGGGTAACCGGCGAGATCCACCACGTAGACGGCGGCTATAACAAGGTCGGCATTCCCTCGCCCCGGCGCCTGAACCAGCAGCCGCACGACTAGCTCAGCGCGGCGACCATCACATCCGGCGAATCCGTGATGATGCACTCGACCCCCCAGTCGAACAGCGTGCGCGCTTGCGCAACGTCGTTGATGGTAAAGGCCGCCAAGCCGTAACCCGCGGCCCTGATTCGCGCCGTCCGTTTCGCGGTTAGCCAACGCCCGGCGACATGTAGGGTGCTGCACTCCAGCGCCCGGGCCGCCGAGACCCAATCGCGCGGCAAACGCAGCGCCAGCAGACCGCGTGGCAGCGCCGGAGTGCGGTCCTGAATGACCGCCAAACTGTCGCGCTTGAAGCTGCTGATCAGCGGTGGCGGCTCGCTTGCCGGCCAGCAGCGTTCGATGACCTCCGCCACGGCGGCGGCGGTTTCGCGGTTCCGCCCCGGCGTCGGCTTGATCTCGACGTTGGCGCGCAGGCCCAACTCCCGGACAAGGGTCAAGGCAGCTTTCAGGGTTGGCACCGGCTCGCCGGCAAACTCGGCCCCGAACCAGGCGCCGGCATCAAGGGTGCTAGCCACCTCGCAGAGCGTTTCTGCCATCAGCCCCCGGCGCCCGGTGGTCCGTGCCAGCTTGTCGTCGTGGAAAAGGACCGGTACCGAATCGCTGGTGAGCATGACGTCGAACTCGACCCAGCTCACGCCGGTAGCGGCGGCGCGGCGAATTCCCGCCAGCGTATTCTCCGGCGCCAGCGCCGCGGCGCCGCGGTGGCCCATGACCCGGGGCAATGCCAGCATCTCTTCGGCCCGTCACTAATACCAAGTCTCACTGATATGAACCCATTTCATGGGGCGTATTGGCCTTCCGGTTAGGAGCGGGGTGAAGCGCGTAGCGGGACTACGGGCAAGCCCCGCGACGCGGCCGGAAGGCCAATACGCCCCACCGGAGGCCGCCATCTTTTGTCCGTCGGCGTCGTTGCGAGCCGCTTGTGGTGCGCGCACCACGGCGCAACTCGCGCCTATCCAACGGACAAAATCTTGGCGGTGAAATGGGTCCATATCAGTGAGATTTGGTATAAGCCTTTCATCGAGAAACGGGTGGCAACGCTTGCGCTACCACCCGTTCAATTTCACTCACCCGTCGCCAATCCGCCCAGCAGGCCCTCGGCGGACCGGCTTGGCGTTAGCTCGCTTGCGCCTCCAGGTCCTCGCCGGTCTGCTGATTGACGCGCTTCATGGAGAGCTTGACCTTGCCGCGATCGTCCATGCCGATCACCTTGACCTTCACCTCGTCGCCTTCCTTGACCACGTCACCAACCGTATTGACCCGCTGCGCGGCCAGCTCGCTGATGTGGACCAGGCCGTCGCGCGGACCGAGGAAGTTCACGAAAGCGCCGAACTCCATGATCTTCACGACCTTGCCGTTGTAGATCACGCCCACCTCGGGCTCGGCGACGATGGACCGGATCCAGTCGATGGCCGCCTGGCCTTGCGTCTGATCGACGGCGGCAACCTTGATGGTGCCATCGTCCTCGATATCGATCTTGGCGCCGGTCGATTCGCAGATTTCGCGAATGATCTTGCCGCCGGTGCCGATGACCTCGCGGATCTTATCCTTGGGGATCGAGATCACGGTAATACGCGGCGCCTTGTCGGAAACGTCCTCGCGTGCCTGGGTCAACGCCCGGGCCATCTCAGCAAGAATATGCAGGCGGCCATCGCGCGCCTGCTTGAGCGCGATCTCCATGATCTCGGGCGTAATCGAGGTGATCTTGATGTCCATCTGCAAGGAGGTCACCCCCTGTTCCGTGCCGGCCACCTTGAAATCCATATCGCCCAGATGATCTTCGTCGCCGAGAATGTCCGAGAGGACGGCGAACTTGTCGTCGTCCTTGATCAGGCCCATGGCGATACCGGCGACCGGGCGCGTGAGCGGCACGCCCGCATCCATCATGGACAGGGAGGAGCCGCATACCGTGGCCATGGAGGATGAGCCGTTGGACTCGGTGACCTCGGAGACCACGCGGATCGTATAGGGGAAATCCTCCTTCACGGGCAGCAACGGCCGCAGCGCCCGCCAGGCCAGCTTGCCATGGCCGATCTCGCGCCGCCCGGGCGAGCGCAGGAAACTCGCCTCGCCCACCGAATAGGGCGGGAAGTTGTAGTGCAGCATGAATGACTCGCGGAATTCGCCTTCGAGCGCGTCGATGATCTGCTCGTCCTGACCGGTCCCCAGGGTTGTCGCAACCAGCGCCTGGGTCTCGCCGCGGGTAAAGAGCGCCGAGCCATGGGTCAGCGGCAAGACGCCGACCTGACAGTCAATGCGGCGGACGTCGGATGTGGTGCGCCCGTCGATGCGCTTGCCGGTCTTCAAGATCGAGCCGCGCACGATGTTACTTTCCAGCTTTTTCAGCACACCGGGAGCCGCGGCCAAGTCCGCCTCGTTCTCCACCAGGCTGGCAAGAGCCTCGGCCTTGACCGCCGCGACCATGTCCTGCCGCGCCATCTTGTCCGGCTCGCGGTAGGCCGCGGCGATTTGCTCGCCGTAGGTACCCGCCAGGCGCTCGCTCAGGGTCTCGATCTCGGGTGCCGGCACCGGTACATCCCACGGCTCCTTGGCGCAGCGCTCGGCCAGGGCGACGATGCCATCGAGCACCGGAATCATGCCATGGTGGCCGAAGTTGACCGCTTCGAGCATGACCTCCTCGGTCAGCTCCTTGGCCTCGGATTCGACCATCAGCACGCCGTCGCGGGTGCCGGCGATGATCAGGTCGAGCTGCGAATCCGGCAGCTCGTCATAACGCGGGTTGAGAATAAACTGGCCATCCTTATAGCCTACCCGGCAGCCGCCGATCGGCCCCAGGAACGGCAGGCCCGAGATGGTCAGCGCCGCCGAGGCCCCGACCATGGCGACCACATCCGGATCGTTTTCCAGATCGTGGCTGAGCACGGTGCAGATGACCTGCGTCTCGTTCCGATAGCCCTTGGCGAACAACGGCCGCAGCGGCCGGTCGATGAGCCGCGAAGTCAGGGTTTCCTTCTCGCTGGGCCGGCCCTCGCGCTTGAAAAAGCCGCCGGGAATCTTGCCGGCCGCGAAGGTCTTTTCCTGATAGTTGACGGTCAGGGGGAAAAAATCGATGCCCGGCTTGGGTGATTTTTGACCTACCGCGGTGCACAGCACCACCGTATTGCCGTAGGTGGCGAGCACCGCCCCGTCGGCTTGCCGCGCTATACGGCCTGTTTCCAGGGTAAGCGTGCGCCCACCCCATTCGATTTCCTGTTTATGTACGGTAAACATGGTCCGTTAGTCCTTCCAGCATGCGGTCGGATTGCCATGGCCGGACCCGCGCAAGGAGCGTCGTGCCGCGTGCGCGCTCGCGCACCCGGCATCGCCCCTTGCGTCGGCCCGGCCTCTGTTCGATATCGCGCCGACCGGCCCGCGATATCGCTGTGATTTGATGAAAACTGAGATGGTCTCGTCGCTCTATGGGCGGTCCGCCACGTGCGTGCGCCGCCGTTCGTTGAGGCGGCAAGACACATAGGCGGAATGGCCCACTTATCGGCGCAATCCTAGTCGCTCGATCAGGCCTTCATAACGCGACTGATCCCGGCTTTTAACGTAGTCCAGGAGTCGTCGACGCTGTCCAACCATGATCAACAGCCCGCGCCGGGAATGGAAATCTTTTTTATGAATCTGCAGATGCTCGGTCAGATTCTTGATCCTCTCGGAGAGGATCGCAACTTGCACTTCCGGCGATCCCGTATCGCCCTCGTGCGTCGCGTAGTCGCGAACGACCTCGCTCTTGCGTTCAGCAGTAATCGACATCGGTATCCTGGTTCCTCGAGTCTAAGGGTTAAGTACACGAACCGGTCGAATATCGCCCGCATCGTAACGGGCCAAGGCCACCGGCTTACCGCCATGGGTGGCATAGACGATCGATCCGTTGTCGAATGCCTCAATTCTGGCGCGGTTGATGCGGGCCATCATGGACACCGCCTGCCCGCGCCTAAGGCAATTCGCCTCGGCTTCCGTCAAGGCCAGAGCCGGGATGTCGTCCAGCGCGGTCTCCAGCGGAAGCAAGGGCCCGGAAGCGGCGGCACTATGCCCCAGCGCCTCCAGGGACTCCAGCGAAATCGCATGTTTTTCCGTAAAGGGTCCCACGGCCGTGCGGCGCAGGGCCACCACATGCGCATAGGTGCCCAGGGCCCGGCCCAAATCGCGGGCCAGGGCCCGCATGTATGCGCCTTTGCCGCAATCGACCTCGAAAGTAGCGGTTTCCGGCCCGTTCTCGGCCAGGGCCAGGCGGTGCACCCGCACCGGCCGTGCCTGCAGCGCAAAGTCCTCACAGGCGCGGGCCTTGTCGTAGGCCCGCTCGCCGGCCACCTTGATGGCCGAAAAAAGCGGCGGGACCTGCTCCACCAGGCCGACAAAACGCGGCAGGATCGCCTCGACCTCCGCCGTCGCTGGCCGCCGGTCCGAGCGCTCGGTCACCTCGCTCTCGGCATCGTCCGTGGCCGTCGCCTCGCCCCAGCGCAGGGTGAAGGTATAGCGCTTGCGTCCGTCCATGATGTAGCTGACCGTCTTGGTCGCCTCGCCCATGGCGACCGGCAGAAGACCGGTGGCCAACGGGTCCAGGGTGCCGCCGTGGCCGATCTTTTGCGGATCGAAGATGCGGCGCAGACGGCCGAGCGCCTGAGTTGAGGTCAAGCCCAAAGGCTTATCGATGACGATCCAGCCGTTGACCGGTTGCCCCCCCCGTTTACGTCCCATCGCCGTCGCCCTCTTCGTCACTGGACACCGGCTCCAGGTCCTGGCGCACATGCGGCCGCTCGAGGATCGTCTGTATCTGGCCGGCACGATCGAAAGAGTGATCGGCCGCAAAGATGAGGCGTGGACAATGGCGCAAGTTCACCTCGCGCGCCAACTGACCGCGAAAAAACCCGGCCGCTCGATTAAGCGCCGCGACCGACCCGGCCAAGTCACCGCCACCCAGGGGAACAACGAAGGCGGTTGCCGCCTTGAGATCAGGGCTCAGGCGAACCTCGGTTACCGTGAAGCTGGTATCCGCCAGGGCCGGATCGTCCAGGCGGGCGCGACCGAGTATGCCCGCCAAGACATGGCGCAGCTCTTCGCCGACGCGCAGCTGCCGTTGGCTCGGGCCGCTGGCGCCGCCCCGAGTCGGTTGGCGCCCAGACGATTGGCGCCCAGACGATTGACGTCGTGTCGATTTTGGATGTCCGCTCACGTGCCTCTCAGCGGGGCGCCCGTCAGAGGGCGCGCGCCACTTCCTCGATCTCATAGCACTCGATGCGGTCGCCAATCTGGATGTCGCTGTAGTTTTCGAAGGCCATGCCGCATTCATAACCTTCCTTGACCTCCCGCACCTCATCCTTGAACCGGCGCAGGGTCTTTAGCGTGCCGTCGTGAATAACCACGTCGTCGCGCAGCAGGCGTACCTTGGCGCCGCGCTTGACCATACCCTCGGTCACCATGCAGCCGGCGACTTTGCCGGTCTTGCTGGTGCTGAAGACCTCGCGGATCTCCGCGTACCCGAGGAAGCGCTCGTGGCGGCTCGGCGCCAGCATCCCGGAGAGCGCCGATTTCACATCGTCGACCACGTTGTAGATGATCGAATAGTAGTGGATATCCACATTGTCGCGCCGCGCCAACTCGCGCGCCTGTGGATTGGCGCGGACATTGAAGCCGATGACCATGGCATTCGTCGAGCGCGCCAAGGTAATGTCCGACTCGTTAATACCGCCAACACCCGCGTGCAGAATACGCACC
>Ga0209633_10003994_pt1 | contig 13449 bp, 15 predicted proteins | sample Cruoilmetagenom1_FD_187290 | JGI IMG/M metagenome (GOLD analysis project Ga0209633, IMG submission 187290) | Oil polluted marine microbial communities from Coal Oil Point, Santa Barbara, California, USA - Sample 1 (SPAdes) (version 2) | ecosystem: Environmental > Aquatic > Marine > Oil seeps ... | reverse complement strand
CTGAATATATCAGACTCCAACAGCTTGAAAGTAACGCTAGAGCAAGATTTGCTTCAGTTACAGCGGAATATATTGAAAAAAATTGCCCAAAAAGGACTGGAGAGCCCCCTAGGTTGCCCGAACCTTTGCCTGCTGGTGAAACGCTTTTTAAGTAAAGGAATAAGGATTATTGTTCTAACATAGAATATTAAAAAGGGAGCGAGCACTGAGAGTGTCCGCTCCCTTTTTTGTTTTTATTCTTCAGGAAAGCCTATTATTGTGAACTGAAGCTGGTGTTCGTTGGTGCGAGGCTCAGGCTGAGGAAAAAGCTCAACATCTGTCAAAATTATTCCCGGGCTGTTTTGTTCCATATTCTCTTCTGCGTCAGGATCTATCACGTCATCTAAGTCCAGACCGTCACCCTCATCATCACCGTCTTCTTCCTCAACATCCAGCAATCTGCCGAGGTCATCGAACTGTTCAAATTGAAATGTAACTCCCTCAGCCTCAGCAATTGAATTGCCGTCCATCACCTGAAAATGCAGATGCGGAGCGCCGCTCTGACCTGTATTTCCAAGGAGTCCGAGCATCTCACCCTTTGCTACAAAATCACCAACTTCCAGGTGATCGTTGCTGCCGGGAATCAGATGCGCATACAGTACATAGATGCCGTCCCCTATGTGTATAATCACAATATTGCCTGCGCCGTTTGACAAGCTTATTGGAAACGGCGGCGACTCACCGGGCTTGTTATCCGCCACACCTTTGACCACACGGCTTACTACTCCGTCTGCTACGGCAATCAATTCAGCCCCGTATCCAAGCCAGCTTTCATTAAGATTAGGATCACCGACAAACAAATTGTTTTCTTCATCTACTTCCATTATATCAATCGAATAACGCTCAGGGAAAAACTCTTCTCCATCTACTGAGCGTATCACACGTCTATGAGCTGAGTTCGCAAAATCGCAGCAGCCGTTTAGGTTTATCCATCTGCCGCCTTTTATAGGCTCACCCAGTACTAGTGCTTTCTCGTGATTTACATAGATATCGGTGCTGACAGTCAAAGCGCTCTCACCCAGTATCTGTGCAATAATCGGAGGGCCCTCTATCTCAACTACGTTTATTAACCTATCAGGCACATTCTCAAAGTTATCTAAAGTAACATCAAGGAAAGTAACGCCCGTTTGACCGGGTCCAAGCTGATCTACAGTAACTTCATCCAATGGGGCCTTTTTAAATGGATGATATTGAAGCAGAAGTGTTCGAATCATGAAGTTGCCGCCCTCTAACACTTGCAGCGGCACAGGTGCTTCATCCCCCGTCACTCCAAAAACAGATAGTTTTTTTAAGTCAACTGTCTCGGTAGTAAAATTCTCTATCTGCACCTCATAGACAAGATGAACCAGGCCGTCATTTGCCCTAAAGGGCTGAGGCTTCTCTACTACTCCCATGATTAAAGGTTTTAGCTCGTTGGTGTCGTCAGGAGATGGCTCAAAATCAAAAAGATTAACCATGTTTCCGTCTGAGTCACATCCGGCAAAGCCGAAGGCAATGGCTAATCCCGTTAAGATTATCACTGAAAATATAGTAAGTGATTTGGTTAGTTTACTCATTCTCTGTCCTCCGCCTATCTTTCTTTCTTAATCCTACGTAGTTCACAAGGTTATTAGATGAAGTTATTATAGCAAATGATCTGTGAAAATCACTTCACCCTTAGATTAATGATATACTCACTATATAATATAATACGGAGGATAAAATGGATATAGATGAGAAGACATACAACGAAATTGCGGAATTAATTCATAGTGACCATAGCCCTGTAGGAATTGATGCCAAAAAGACGCATATCTTAATTCTGCACAAACTCACTCAGATCGAAAAACGCTTAGATGCCATAGAGAAGCAGCAAAAGTCAGATATTGACTGATTCGTTACTTTGTGGACCCACTTATGTTCTTCGTCCACCGAAAAGTGCAATTTCAAAAACCTTGAAAAAGCAATCTGCATCATTGTAGCCGATTTCTCTGAGCCACCCGCACTGCGCCTCAACTTCTGCCAGCTTGTCTTCGTCTTTATCCGCCCGGTTCCTGAAGCCCTCAGCAACCGTTTCTCTACTTGTGCCGGGATCGCTTTTTAGTTGAAATGCATGGAGATGTTCGATGAAATACTCTTCAAATAGCTGCTCTACCTCAGGGGTTGAGGACTCAACATGCTCGAGATTTAGAAATATTCCTCCAGGCGAAAGCAATTCGTAGATTTCCGCATATAGTTCTTTCTTTCTCCCGTCCGGTTGATGGTGGATGGCAAATCCTGAGATGACAATATCAAAGGGTTTGTCTGAATCAACACTCTCAAGCCAATTAGGCGTGGCGAAATCAGCTTTGATAATTGTGGAGTTTGGGGCGTTGCTGAGATTCTCACCCGCCGCACCCAGCATCGGGTCTGAGAAATCTACAAACACTCCTGATGCTGTGGGGAAGCTGTCTAGCAGGAAACGGCCGAGAATGCCGTCGCCGCAGCCTAAATCTAAAATTCTAGACGGGTTAGGGAACCAGTTCTTAACAATGCTGGCAATAACTGCTAACTGCAACTCTGTGCCAGGAACTGCGCCACGTTCAAATTCAAGAAAGGCTTTAGCGTTCTCCTCTATTTCCCACGAACTCTTAATTTTGCTCATAATATTTCCTTCTCAATCTTCTCGTTACTTGCAATTACTTATTATAACTGCTCGCCCAATAATCCCTGGCAGCCTTTTATAGCATTATACTACCCTTTTACTCGTCTAAAAGTATGGACACGCCTAGTAGACATTTCTTCCCGTCCAGTGTGATCGGCAATCCCGTTTTTGTCCTTAGTCCCTTCCTTTTCTAAAGAACGAATTCAAGCTAGCGAGAATCCGGACGCCCTCTGTCCCGGATTTTATCTTTATCTCAGAATTAAGTATGGTAATGTTTGATCAAAGGTTTACTTGTGAGGTGTTATGTTTAAATCAATTTCCGGATATTTATTAATAGTATTGGCCATAAGCGGGTTCATTTTTTTGAGTCCGGTATTCTCTGATGATGAAGAGCCGACCCATCTGTTTACAGATGATGAAGCTAAACAGCTTAGGTACAGTGACAAGGAGTGGGACAAGGAAGTTATACCTAAACCCCCATCCGATACACTTGACCACCCGAGCATTATAATAGAAGAGCCTGATCTTGTTTCGACAGACAAGGGGTCTGAAATAGTTGCGGTCACTCCAACAAATTTTTTCATTATCCTTAAGCAAAACGATTCACCTTTGGATATGGAGACGCTAAAGGTTTGGGGTGAGAAATTCTTTTTTAAGCTGAACGTAACTGGAAGAGTCCTAAAATATTTAAAAACCACGAAGGATGGCGCAATACTCCATGCCAAGTCAATCCATATCCCTAAAGGGCATTACAAAGTAGGTGTGAGCATCGCAGACATAAATGGTAATAAAATAGAAAGAAAATACCGCCTGAAAGTTGAGTAAATTATCTCTGTTGCCCTCCTTTTTGTTTAGGTCTAGGGCTATTCTCTAGAGATCAATCTCCAAAGGACTGTCAAGACATCCAAGTCCGCTAGTGCAGCATGTATCGGATACACAATCCTCCCCTGTGACTGAGCACACTCCGGGTGAGCCACCGTCACACGTAGCGCTAAAATCTCAGGTTCAACCGATATAAGACACGTATATAAAGCCGCCTTCTCAGCTCTTGTAATACTGGAAATTGCTGCGCTGGTTTGGTTTATGGTATTTAGGCCAAGCTCAAAATCTAAAACTTAAATCTCTCTAGCTCCAGGCAAAGATTTCTGTAATTCTCGTAGGTTATAAGTATAATATTAGATACGGCCATTTTATGAATCGATTAATCGCAATCCTCGCTACCGTTATTTTAGTTCTAATAGTTGCGGTAATATTCTTTGACAAAGGATATATCCGCTTTAACTATCCCGACAAGTCCGCTTACCCTGTACGCGGGATTGATATATCCCACCATCAGGACGTAATAGACTGGGATATTTTAAAGCGCTCAGATATTAGCTTTGCTTTTATAAAATCAACCGAAGGCGGGGATCACAAAGATACCAAGTTTGAGCAGAACTGGAAAAGGGCAGGGGATATTGGGCTTGTTCGGGGAGCCTATCACTTTTTTACCTTCTGCAAGTCAGGACACGAGCAGGCACTTAACTATATAGACAGCGTGCCTTTTGAAAAAGAGGCGCTACCTCCCGCCATTGACCTTGAGTTCAGCGGTAACTGTCAGGCAAGGCCTTCCAAAGAACAAGTGCATAAGGAATTATCTGTATTTGCTAAAATGGTTGAGCTAAAATATGGTAAACGCCCTATTATCTATACCACTAATGAATCCTATAACGCTTTTCTCTTAGGCGAGGGTCTCGGCTATCCGATATGGATAAGGGATATTTATACAAAACCTGAATTTAAAGACGGATCTTCCTGGGCCTTTTGGCAGTACGCACATAAAGGCCGACTCCTCGGGATAGACGGATTTGTGGATTTGAACGTATTTAACGGAAGCCCCGAAGAGTTTTACAACTTTATCTCTTCAGGCAGATAAACGTTTATCTTAATACCGTACTATCTGTCTTGCCAAATAAGAACTAAGTTCCTACTGCGGCAATTTTTTCTTCTATTTCTATAATTCCAGTCTTGGGATTTTGAGAAATATCATCCTCAAGCTTGGTTACTCTTTTGTAAAGTCCGGTTTTAGTAAACACTTTGGTAATGTAGTAATCGGTCTCTACGTACCCATTTTTTGTTTTTTTCTCAAATGCCATAGTGCATACAAGCTGCTCGCCATTTTTCTTCGCGCGCCTGAGCTCTGTGATCCAGACTTTGGCATAAGGGCGCTCGCTGTCCAACTGGCCCGCTTTTAGAACTTCAGTGACCTCACCTGTGTTGGAGTCGATCATTTGCAGAGAGTGCCACGCGTAACCAAGATATTTGTCCTGCTTTTTCTTTAGCTTGAATACGTTTACAAAGATCTTCCTGCTCTCAGGGCAAAGGATCACATCCTCATAAGTTAACTGCTTATTCTCAGGTGTGATCTTATGGTATTCGTTTTCGTTAAAATGTCTTGCATACAGGCTTTTTACACCGAATCCTTCACCAAGCCGTTCGTAGAAGTGTGCGAGAAACTGTTTGCTTTCAGGCTCAAAATAGAGATCCAAAAAGCGTTCATCAGGAGAAATCCCAATAGTTTGCCATTGATTTGTCATTTTCTTCCGACCTTTTAAGCGCACATAGCACGTGGGTGCATGACGCTTTGTTTATTTTTTACCAGTAGGCGACCCGGCCTAGCTGATATAACCCTAAAAAAAATAGAAACGCGTGCGGTTTTGGAGCCGACATGTTTCTTTACCCATCTCTATTATAATACAAAAGTTAAGTGTTTGTGAAGAGGGTATGTGAAATTAATGAAATTCCCGTAACACCCTCCCGCTTTATGTGCTACACTTATTACATATAAGATACGGGAGGCGGTGACTTGAGAACTGCGGTCCTTTCTTTATTCTTAGCTTCATTTTTTATCCTATCCTTTTCAGATGAATCCCGGCCCTGGGATTTCATTAAAAAACAGCTCCTCCCCGATGACATTGCCGAAAGGCCCCCTGAAGTCTATACCAACGAAGATTTTGATGATGTGATATTTACACGTGAAAACTTTTATAATAAGAGTGCAGGAACCAGGCAGTACAGGCAAACCATAAGCGTTCCTCAGAAAAGCATGAACTTTGAGGCTCTAAATCCTGCTGACGAAGAACCGATACCCGAGATTAAAGTTATAGAAAAAGACGGCAGAGCCGTAACTGTGATATCCATTAAGAAGGATTCCGGGAAATGAGTCTAGATATTCAGGTGAATTGGATAATCAGAGAATCATTCAGCAGATAATTGTGGCGGTAGTCCTAACTAGCTGTGCGGGTCAACTCGACAGAGCTATAACCCATAGCTGCGTTAATTCAACAATCAAGTATTAAATATACGTAGCAAGCGTTTAAACAGACATATCATGCTGCTGTTGATAGTGAAGAATTCTCAAAGGCCTAAATATTAAGGGGTAGGGTGATTACTCTATAGGTTTATGATATAGAGTAGGTTATGAAAAATACAGCGTTTAGATGAACACTATAAAGTTCCTTTCTGAAACATTATGCAAAAACTAAACTGAAAACTTCAATTCTAAACACTAGAATTGAATGCACCAACACGCCACCTCTTATCTTGCAGGTACAAAAATTGTATCAAAGGTTTGGATAAATTACATCTAAAACCGGCGGTACTGAAACTACTGTAAATATAAAAAGTATAAAAATAATATTCCTTGTGAGCCCCGACTGGAAAAATAATTCTGAAACAGAAATCATATCCGGTACTCACGGGGCTCAGGTTGTAACATCCGGTTACCTTTAATTATAACTAAATTTGTTTCTTTTGTAACCCCTTTTTTTTAATTTCGCAAATTAGACGGTTTCCCTGGGATAATTTTCAAAATATTTAGTAAATATCCCGGATATATCTAATGATTATCGAGTGTTATGATTGTAAGTGGCTTCAGTAGGAGACTTTTACTCTTCTCGGCTCAGTATCGACGCTGCGCCTGGACCTTGCAGGTCTACAGCTCAGAATGTAGAAGAAATAAAAAAGATACTAATAAAACTCAGGAATACTTTGGTGTTAATCAAAAACTTTTTCGTAATAGGGGGGCGGCTCAATGCCAGCCCCCCTTTGAGTTATTACTTTAAGTACAAATCAGGTCTTACATATCAAGAAACGCAGCGATTGCATCAATTTCTGCAGGTGTAAGTGGAGCAACGCCTGCCATTGACGGCAGCATAAGGGCATCTGTAATCTCTTGTGCCGATTCACCAACAACATCACCGGCAAAACCGCCCACGCCGTCTACGCCGTGACAGAATTGACAGTTGTCTATATAGAGTATTTCCCCATCAAGAGGAGGCGCTACATTACATTCAGCAACGTCGTCACACAAAACTTCTGCGTCAAACACGCCACCATCAAGTTCGCAAGCTTCTTGACCTAGGCCGTCCTCGCAATCGTTCTCCCCGAATACACAGCAGCCCTCACCTGGAGGCGCTACATTACATTCAGCAACGTCGTCACACAAAACTTCTGCGTCAAACACGCCACCGTCAAGTTCGCAAGCTTCTTGACCTAGGCCGTCCTCGCAATCGTTCTCCCCGAATACACAGCAGCCTTCACCAACAGGTACCAAGCCCATCTGAGCCCAAGCAAGGACATCTTTTGCATCATCCGTATCAAATCCAAGATCTACCATGCTAGGCATAAATGTGCCCGGTTGTCCCATTCTTATCTTATGCATAAACTCTACCGGGTTACCAAGCGCGACGTCGTTAAGACTTATCCCTTCGGTACCGAAAGCTTCTAAACCCTCGCCGTCCATGCCATGGCATCCGGCACAAATATCGTTAAATAGCATCTCTCCTATATCTAGGAAGAAAGGCTCAATAACCTCGTTCATGTCAGGTGATGAATAATCGACAATAAACCTGTTGTCTATCAGCCCCTCTTTGAGAAACTTTACGAGGTCCCATATATCCTGATCTGACATTAGACCTTCGTAGGCCGACATTTGTCCCACGATGCCGAATTTGATAATATCAAAAAGTTCCTCTGCAGAGTGGTCACCTTCATTTCTAGATTGAAACAAAAGATCAGCAACCTGAAGCACTCCCTCGATGTTGGTGAAATGAGAACTCGGGGGACCATAAAATCCGTCTACGCCGAGATAATCCCACCCGTGACACTCCTTACATCTCCAGGTCTGAGACCCGGCCCTGGGCGGGTCATTAAACATTGCATTTTCTTCAGTCGGGTATAGAGGGTTGGTTCCTTCAGGCTCATCAGTACCCGCGGCTACCCACCACTTGTCATAGAGCAACCCTCCTCTGATCAAGTCGGCATCTGCCAGTGGATCATCGCCACCACCATTGCTGTTATTACATCCTCCCACGGAACCTAAAGCAATAAATACTATGGCTAGGAAACTTAAAAATAACTGGTACTTCTTGTTACCCATGTATTTCATCTCAACCTCCTCCTTTGAAGATTTAAAACAATACAATACAACAGTACAATACAATACAGTACAATACAATTCCCATTCTAAAGAGTGTAAGGAGGCAGTACAAGGGGAATTTTAGTGATGAATTTATTAGTGAATACCGGTTATAGAGGTACGGACAAGGCATCACCTTCCAGGCAGGTCATGTTAGATCCGTGTTTGATTAAAAGAGTATCAGTTCAGAACAGGCGTTGCGCTAAGTACTTGCAGGTCTACGGCGTTCATAAACGTTGATCCGGCTCCAAGTGTGTGTCCTTTGGATAGATAGGTCTGCTTGCTTCTGGGAGGAAGCGTAACCGGGAGCACTCCTACTTCCTGGCTCACTATTACACCTGCGCCTCCAGTGGACATTGAGCTGTAGTACACTCTCACTTTAACGTTTTTGTATTCAATGTCGCTATTGTTCTCAATAGTAACGTGGTGGATAATGGCGACAGCGCTCCATGTGGCGTATATGTTCCAGTCCGTAACCTTTATATACCACTCTGGGTGCTCGGCCATTGTGTTGGATGAGTAGCTTTGGGAATAAGATGGAGAGGTCATAAAGGGAATTGCTAACAAACATAGTGTTAATATTATTCTCTTCATAATAATTATAGTATATGGCGGCGCTTAGAGATTAGCAATTGTTAATATTTTCTATCCTGTTTAAAATAAAGCTGCCCATCAGGTAACATAAGTCTTAGAGAAAATGACAAGGAGATATTTAAATGGCTGAAAATGAAACGACGCAAAGAGAAAAAGAGATTGAGCTATTCGGAATTGCCCTTGAAGACCTTGAAGCAATGATAAAGCAAAAAGCCAGGCATAGAGAGACTCCCATGACTGATGTAATGATAGACTGGCTTGAGTTTGCCCAGAGTCAGCTTGATGAAAAGTATGTAAACGTTAACCACACTATTAACAGGATTATATATTTGCTTCATAAGGGTTTTGTAATCGACAACCCCGAGAAGAAGGATTAGTTCTATAACTTCTCCGAAATTATTGAACAACTTTGGGCAATTAGACGTTGTTCTAATTGTTTTCTAAAAACAGTTATAACATATTCTTTAGTTTCCCATATTTTGGTATAATGAGATTGCAGGGTGCTATTATGGGCAAAAATAATCACGATGCATTATTGTATTGCAGGCGTTTACTTATAGGACTCGTACTCCTATCCGTTCTAGGTGCGTGCGGGTCAAAAGTAGAGCCTGCTCCCAAGAAAACTTCCAAAAGTGACGAACAGGAAGAGGTATACCGCAAGTACAATATTGAGCGTGGCAAGAGGCTGGTTGAACTTGGAGGCTGCTCTCAGTGCCATACTCCCAAGATAAGAACCACGCTTGGTTATAAACCCGACAAAGATAGATTCTTGTCCGGCTACACTCAGGATCAGGGACTCCCCGATCTTCCCTATGTGGAAATAATGGCGGGTGAGACGGAGAAAACCTTCTATACCACGGACGCAACTGTGTGGGTAGGAAGATGGGGCGTAAGCTTTGCGGCCAATCTCACGCCTGACCCCGAAACGGGTATTGGCAACTGGACAGAAGATCGCTTTATCAATATCTTCCGAGAAGGAAAGCATTTCGGCCAGGACGGTCAGGTTGTCTCGCCAATGCCGCTTGGCGTTTATTCCCAGCTTGGGTTTTTTGAGCTGAGGTCTATGTTTATATACCTGCAAACCGTAACGCCGGTCCCAAACAACGTCCCTGCGCATATCCCCCCGTGGGATGAGCTATTTGAAGGCAGGGATAGTTAAGGCGATAGAATATCACTTATGGAGACTCATTAATAGCTATATGGTAATCAACAAAGATTTCATAGTCGGATTATCTGAAAGACTAAACGGACTTCAAGATAGAGAAAAAAGAAAACTAGAGTTTAAAAGGGAATGGTATGATCTTAGTGGTAATAATCTCAAGGATATTGAAGAATTCTGTAAAGATATTACTGCAATGGCAAATACACCTGGTCCAGAAGGTCATATTCTTATAGGTATTGATGAAAGCAATGGGAATTTAATAAATTCTCCTATTTCTGAATCTAAAGTTAAAGATAATGAAATAGCAAATCTAATTATAAAAAGGGTAACACCGCCCATTCAGTTTGAAATGGATACCGTTACAATAGATAACGACACAGTAATTACAGTAATCAAAGTTCCACCATCTTTAGAAAAGCCCCATGTTATGGGTGTTTTTACTACTTATAAAGATAATAACCCTAGTGGACAAAGAGAGAATTTTATTCCTATAAGGTATGGAACAAGTATCTTTCCTGCTAATCATACGGATCTAGAATATATGTATTATGATAGAAAGAATATAATACATGATTATGATATAAACGTTCTTCCATTAGACAACAGATTTGCGGTAAATGCCAAGGAAAAAGGAGATAACCAATATATTACAATCACATTTAGATATTTATTGCACAATATTGGTATGCATCCAATTGCATTAAATTCTGTAGTTCTCAATGTTCTTGAAACAGATCCTATTATGTTGTTGCATGATGATCCTCCTTTCACTTTGATCGGGTATGAATGGGCAGTTTTAGAACAAAACATAAATGCAAGGCAACACAATTTGAGTATTAGACCAATCATAGTACCCCATAATCAACTTTTAGAAATCCAAATGACTTTTTGGTGCATTTATATTATCAATCAGCAAGATTTTGATAGTAAACTAAGGGAGTTTCGAGCTATACTAAGGTGGAGATACAATCTTGTATTTGAATCTAGTAATGGGAGATCCTTCACTACTAATACATTTGGGTTTTAGTGCTAAACACAAATTTGCAAAAATCTTATCTCTAAGCATACTCATATTTTCTTATAGAATGTTTATTCTATAATTATTTGCTACTAACGAGGGACTAAATGATAAACACCGTAGATGAGTTCATGGAAGAGTTCGAAAAGCATAAGGACAAGTGCGAGTGGTATCTACACGCGCCGACGCCCCTTGCCGACTACACACAGATAAGGGGTAGGGACATATTATGCTCCCCGCTTACCGTTATGTGCACTCCTCCCGTGCATGTTTATCTGGATTTTATCGATCTTGAAGCCGAAATACACCATACCTTCGTAAGGGTGATTATGGCAGCGGCAGACCATAGCGTTTTTGGTCTTAAAGAAGCGGTTCAGAAGTTCCCTGTGGATAAATTCCCCATGAGCCGTGCTCCCGAAGCCCTTGAGCTTCGCCTGCGGCTACTTGAAGTGCTTGAAATTGAGGACAATATCACCTCCGAAGGCGGCTCCGAAGAAGGCGCGTTTTAGCGCACAATGTGTGCGGGCGGACTATTTCTAAGTATCTACCGGGATTAATTGGACTCTAGAGCTGCCGCCGCATAACTTTGGAGTTACAGAGAACTGGTACGAGTGTGGACTCTGTCCACCAGGCAGCGCCTACTAGCGGACTATTTCTAAGCCTACCTTGGGCCCACCAAACATTCGAATCAAACAGATAATTGTCTCTTACGGATAACCATAAATCCGACTATTCCCAATATCCCTACCATTATGAGAAGACCCAAATGGGATAGTGTGGGAACGTTTACCGGAACAGATAACGCATTTATTCTCACATCATCCATAATTAATTCTGTAGATTGACCTCGATCCCAGCCTATAGTGTCTGATAAACTATCAAAATGTCCCCAGTTCATAAAGGAGATATCCATTTCAGTATCTGTCGCTGTAAATTCCAATGTGTATGTATGAGACTCATCAGTGCCAAAAACATGGGGTGCCCCTGGAGGCTCAGCAGAATTTCCTGCAGGAATAGCAAGGTATAAAAGGTCATACCCTTGAATTTGAACACCCACAATGCCGTCACCGGCTGTTGTTCCGGAATTTGACGTTGCAAACCCTTCATTTCCCCATTCTCCGGAAACCCAAAAACTCATTCTATACACACCCTCTGGAACTAGACCGGTTACAGTCTGCGTTAGAGTCATTGGATCCGGTCCATATTCCGGTTTAAGTGTAATAATCGGCGGTGAAGTAAAAACTACTTCACCATTAGACATGAACTCAGGTATTTCTGAAATTTCTAATGGCGTTTCGTCTCCTAAATAAACCGATCTCTCCCCGTCAATATTGGGATCTGACCATGCTTGTCCTGCCGCAGGCAAGCCGGCAGCTGGGATAGCATTGTAGTTGTTTCCCCACCTTGCATAAGTATCCGGACCTCCCCCTGAGGTTCTCCATCCGTCAGGTAAGGCAAAGGGTGTCCGTGTTGTGCCTGTAGAAATATAGTAATATCCATCTCCATCAACACCCGGTATTCCGCCGCCAAAAGTAAGGCCATTTTCAAGATGGGGTTCTTCAAAACTGCCGTTAACTACAAGGTTTCGTGAAGGATCTAAAGGATCAGCCTCGGTGATAATGGTTGGAGTCACAGCGAAAACTACTAACGGACTGCAAAAACATAACAAAAATAGAACAGATAATAATCTGCAGATAGAGCTATACATTGAATATCCTCCTCGGGGAAACAATTTAAATGCTTTAGCTTTAACTATCGCGTAGCACAATATTTATAATTCCAATCTATGTCTTTATAGCAAACTAATCCGGTGAAGTCAATATAGTTCCTTAATTAGAACTTCTAATAATTATTTGAAAACAATCAAAACTTGATGATGATTATCCAACACTTTAAAAGGAATTATCACAAATGCATTTATTTACATATAACCCCTTATCCAGCGCTCTAAAACCTTGAGCACATATTCCCTCTCGTCCTCTGAAAGCTCGTGATTTATGGACGCAACACCGTGCCATTTTTGAAGGCACTTTCGGCAGCATGTGGCAGTTGCGTGCTGGGCTATAAAAATAGGGTGGTTACGCATAGGGGTCTGTTTGCCGTCGTTTGGAGGATTGGCGGGGGCAAGCCTCGTATCTATAAAGTCCCGGCCGTGCTTTAATATTTCATCTAACCCTTTAGATTGAAGATAGGCTAATTCTTTGCCTTTTAATGTGAAGCTTGATCTAAAGCGGGACTTCGCAAGTTCTTGGAATAAGAGATCCGGATCTCTCATAGCGGAGCTTGGGTATCATCCTCATGCTGTCTGGCATGGCGCTTTAGGATATCGAGCGTAAGAATGGACTCAATGGCAAGCATTGATACAGCAAAAACAATGCAGGCAACACCTAAAACCGTAGCAATTTCAAGCACTGCGGTTGAAGTTGTGATGCCCCAGGTGTTTGTAAGAAATGCGACGAGTGAGCCAAGAGAAAAGAACGCGACGCTTAAATAAAGACCTAACAGACTGTTCCTAAATAGATGCGCTCTTCTTATTTCCTGCTCCACCCTCTGCG
>Ga0209633_10003993_pt1 | contig 13450 bp, 11 predicted proteins | sample Cruoilmetagenom1_FD_187290 | JGI IMG/M metagenome (GOLD analysis project Ga0209633, IMG submission 187290) | Oil polluted marine microbial communities from Coal Oil Point, Santa Barbara, California, USA - Sample 1 (SPAdes) (version 2) | ecosystem: Environmental > Aquatic > Marine > Oil seeps ... | reverse complement strand
CAGGAAATCAGCCGGGTATGTGGCGTAAAGGTTTGCGGCCTTGCATGTATCGATGACCGAGCCACCGCCCACGGAGACATAGCCGTCGAAGACCCCCTCGCTGGCGAAGCGCGCCGCCGCACGGAAAGACTCATCCGTCGGTTCGATCTGCACCTCGTCGTAAAGCACCACGTCGAGACCGGCAGCGGCCAGCGAGTCCCGGACGATCGCCACATGCGGGAGCGCCGCCAGGACCTTGTCAGTCATCAAAGCAACGCGCCGCATGCCTAACGCCGCGGCGTGGTCCCCCGCCTCGGACAACACGCCCGGGCCGAACGTGATAGCGGACGCATCGACCGAAAAAGCCGTGTCCCCGCCATCGCTGGGCGCAAAGTAGTGGCAGCAGGCCATAGTTATTAGAGCCCCAAAATCTCTTCCGGCGCGGTGTACGGCAGATTGTGCGCATCCGCCACGGCCTTGTAGGTGATCTTGCCCAAGGCGACGTTCAGGCCATTCTTCAGGTGCGGGTCCTCGGCCAAGGCGCGCCGCACGCCCTTATCCGCCAAGGCCAGGGCAAAGGGCAATGTCGCATTGTTCAACGCGAAGGTCGATGTGCGGGCGACCGCGCCGGGCATGTTCGTCACACAGTAGTGCACCACCCCTTCCTCCACATAGGTCGGTTCGGCATGGCTGGTCGGCCGCGACGTCTCCGCGCAACCGCCCTGATCGATGGCGATGTCGACGAAGACCGAGCCGGGGCGCATCTGGCGTATCATGTCGCGGGTGATCAGTTTCGGCGCCGCGGCACCGGGCACGAGTACGGCCCCAACCACGAGATCGGCGGCAATCACATTGGTTTCGATGGCATCGACCGTCGAATAGATCGTGTTGAGCATGGGCCCGAATTGCAGATCGAGGGCGTAGAGCCGCTCCAGGTTCTTGTCGATGACGGTGACATGCGCCTCCATGCCCATGGCCATGCGCGCCGCATTGGTGCCCGCGACGCCGCCCCCCAGGATGACAACCCGCGCCGCCCCCACGCCGGGTACACCGCCGAGCAGCATGCCCGACCCGCCCTGTTCCTTCTCCAGGCAATGGGCGCCCACTTGCACCGACATGCGCCCCGCCACTTCACTCATGGGCGAAAGCAGCGGCAGCCCACCGTGCGCGCTGGTAACGGTCTCGTAGGCTACGGCGATGCAGCCGGATTTCTGCAGACCCTCGGTCTGCGGTAAGTCCGGCGCCAGGTGCAGGTAGGTGAAAAGAATTTGGTCCTTGCGCAGCAGGCCGTATTCACTCGCCTGCGGCTCTTTTACCTTCACCACCATATCGGCCTTGGCGAAGACATCCTCCGCCGTTTTTGCGATCTCCGCCCCGGCGGCGCGATAGGCGTCATCGTCGAAGCCGATGCCGGCACCGGCATCTGCCTGCACCAGCACATTGTGGCCATGGTGCACCAGCTCGCGCACCGAGGCCGGCACCAGGCCGACGCGGTATTCGTGCGTCTTGATCTCTTTAGGAACCCCGACCAGCATGACGAAACAGCCTCCCGGCTAAATGATTTTGTTTATTGTACACTTGGCGCGGTAGCTAAACTTGGCCGCGCGTGTTTCCGGAACGATAAAACGGCCGCAGACTGGCGTGTGCCTCAAACCTTTCGCCGGCAACCTCGATCTCATAGCGGCCGGCCTGTATGAACGCCGCATCAACCCCGCCCGGATCGGCAACATACCCCAATCCGACGGCGCATCCCAGGGCATGGCCATAGGCCCCTGACGTCAAACGACCGACAACATGGCCGTCCCGTAGGATCGGCTCGTTGTGATAGAGCAGCGGCTCGGGGTCGTCCAGGGCGAAGTGGACCAGGCGCCGCGTCAGCCCCGCCTCGCGCTGGCGCAGCAAGGCATCGCGCCCGATGAAGGGGTTGGCCTTGTCGAAAGCACAGGCGAAGACCAGGCCCGCTTCCAAGGGCGTATCCTCGTCGCCGATATCGTGTCCCCAATGGCGGAACCCTGCCTCCAGCCGGCAGGAATCCAGGGCATGCATGCCGGCAAGCCGAAGGCCGTGGGCCGGGCCCTCGGCCAGGAGGGCGTCGAAGACGCCGCTAGCGTACTCGCTGGGTATGTAGAGTTCCCAGCCCAACTCGCCCACATAGCTGAGGCGCTGGGCCAGGACCGGCGCATTGGCAATTTCGATCTCGCGAACCGCCGCGAATGGAAAGGCATCATCCGAGAGGTCCTCTGCGCATACCGTGCCAAGCAACCCCCGACTGTTTGGCCCCATGACGCCAAGAACGGCGTAGGCGGAGGTGACGTCCGTTATGCCAAGCCGCGCCCCCTCCGGGGTATTGCGCCCTAGCCAATCGCGGACGCGCACCGCCGTGGCGGCACTTGTCACGACCAGATACCGGTCTTCGGCGAGGCGGCTGACCGTCAAGTCGGCCTCGATGCCGCCACGCTCATTCAGCCACTGGGTATAGACGACACGCCCCGGCGGGATGCCGACATCGTTCGCGCACAGCCTTTGCAAAACCCGTTCTGTATCGGGCCCTTGCAGAAGAAATTTCGCGAACGACGTGAGATCGAAGATGGCCACGGCTTCGCGCGCCGCCTTATGCTCCACCGCCGCGTAGGGGAACCAGTTCTGGCGTCCGTAGCTGTACTCATACGCCGGCGAAACGCCCGCCGGGGCGAACCAGTTGGGCCGCTCCCAGCCGGCTACTTCACCAAAGCAGGCGCCGTGCGCCGCCAAGCGGTCATGCAGTGGCGAGCGGCGGATGCCGCGCGCCGTTTCGTACTGGCGATATGGCCAATGCATGGCATAGAGCAAGCCAAGAGCCTCGCCGGCCCGCTCGCGCAGGTATGCATCCCCGCCCTGGAAGGGCATCATGCGGCGGATGTCCACGTCCCAAAGGTCCATGGGCGGATGTCCGGCCACGATCCACTCGGCCAAAACCTTGCCGGCTCCACCCGCCGATTGAATGCCGATGGAATTGAACCCGGCGGCGACGAAGAAGCCGCGCAGTTCCGGCGCCTCGCCCAACAGGTAACGGTTGTCCGGGGTGAAGCTCTCCGGCCCATTGAAGAACCGGCGGATACCAGCGGTTTCCAAGCGCGGTACCCGGTGCATGGCGGCCTCGAGAATGGGCGTGAAATGATCGATATCCTCGGGCAATTCGTCGAAGCAGAAGTCCTCGGGGATGCCGTCCATGCCCCAAGGCTTGGCCTGCGGCTCGAAGGCGCCGAACAGGATCTTGCCGGCATCCTCTTTGAAGTAGGTGCATGAATCCGGGTCCCGTAGGACTGGTAGCCCAGCAGGCAAGTCGTCCAGGCCCTCGGTGATGGCGTAGAAATGCTCACAGGCGTGCAAGGGCACGTTGACCCCGGCCAAGCGCCCTACCTCGCGCGCCCACATGCCGGCGCAGTTGACCACCACCTCGGCGGCCACATCGCCGTGTTCGGTGCGCACGCCGGTGGCCCGGCCATTGCCGGTCAGAACGCCGGTGACCTTTGTATCCTCGCATATGCGGACGCCGGCATGGCGTGCGGCCTTGGCGAGCGCCATGGTGGTGTCGGTCGGATTGGTCTGGCCGTCGCCGGGCAGGTAGACGCCGCCAACCACATCGCTGGCTTCCAGCAGCGGCCACAACTCGCGGACCTGCGCCGGCGAAATCGCCTCCACTTCCAGCCCGAAGGTCTTGGCCATGGAGGCGCCGCGGCGCAGTTCCTCGAAGCGCGCCGCCGTGGTGGCAATGCTGACGCTACCGGTGCGCCGGAAGCCGGTCGCCTGACCTGTCTCCGCCTCCAGCCTGGCATACAGCTCCGCCGTATAGCGGGCCAGCTTGGTGAGGTTGAGGGTCGCCCGCAATTGGCCGACGAGTCCGGCCGCGTGCCAGGTGGTGCCGCAGGTGAGCTTCTTGCGCTCCAGCAGCACCACATCATGCCACCCGAGATGCGCCAGGTGATAGGCCAGCGAACAGCCGACGATGCCGCCGCCGATGATGACAACCCGCGCCGCTCCGGGCAGCCGCTCCGTCACGATCCCTGCTCCAGGTCTTTGCCTTGAGTAATGAGCCTAGTCGGGGAGTGCCCGCGGAGCCAGGGCTTCAGTCGGTCTCTTCGCCTAGGAGGACGTCGTGCAGGGCCTGCCAGGCGGTAGCGTCCGGCGCGAGCAATAGACCGGCGGCCTGGTAGCTCCGGGCGCCATAGTCGGCCCCATCCAGGGTCCGCGCCAAGCCGCCCGCCTCCTGATAGATCAGCGAGCCGGGCACATGGTCCCATGGCATGAGTTTTGTGAAGAGAGAAAAATGGATATGGCCCGAGGCCAGGCGGAGGTATTCGTGCCCGGCGCAGCGCAGGCTTCTGATCGCATGCACCCGGCTGCGCCGGGCCTGGATCTGACGCGACATCTCCGCCGTGGCGAAAGTGCTGGCGTGTAATGTGCCACGCATATCCTCGAGCGGCGCGGCCGCAGCCGCGGTCAGGCGCGACCCGCCCAGCCAGGCACCGGAACCTATCTCCGCCGCTGCCGTTGTCCCGGCTACCGGATCATGAATCCAGCCGGCGACCGTCCGCCCCTCCTCCACCAAACCAACCATCACGGCAAAGACCGGATTGCCACGCGCAAAGTTGGCTGTCCCGTCGATCGGGTCAACCACCCAGACTAGCGATTCCTCGGCGATTTTCGCCAGGATCGAGGGGTCGGCGGCCACCGCCTCCTCGCCCACCAGATAGGCGTCTGGGCGCAGCTCGCGGAGACGGCGGGCAATGTGTGCCTCCGCCTTCACGTCGGCCACGGTCACCAGTTCACCGCTATCCTTCTCGCGGATTTCGTGGCTCTGCAGCGACTGAAAGCGCGGCAGCACCTCCTCGACGGCGGCTTCTTCCAAGATGCGGGTGACGGCGTCGATATCGACTGGCATGACGGCGCCGAGTATCCCGGTCAGCGCCGCAATTGCAAGGTCCGTCGACCGCACAAATCTGTCATGCCGGAAACCGAGTCGCCCCAAATCCATGTCCCCGCGAAAGCGGGGATCTGATTTGGTCGGCGACGCGAGTTATCCGGTATCCATGTCAGGACAGGTCAGCTAGCGGACAAATGGATCCCGGATCGCAAGGCTCGTACGCCGATAACCTGTGGTTATCGGGCTCGCCTAACGTCCGGGATGACCACAGTAGGCAAATATCGATCCAGTTTAGACTTTATGGTCCTCGTGGGCGTGCCGGCGATGGAAGCGTGCCAGGTCGGCCGGGTCCAGGCGCACCCGCAGATGCGCGCATTCATCGCTGTCTCGCCGATCCAGGACATGGCCATGATCGTAGAGCCAAGCGATGGCGGCCCCGTCCTGCAAATCAACGGATAGGTCCACGGTATGCTGGCTTTCGGCGAAGTAGCTGTCGATGCGCCCCAGCAAATCCTCCACGCCCTCGCCGGTGACAGCAGAGCATACGGCCTGCCTGGCCGCCCGTTCCGTGCGGGCCAGAAGGACGGACCGTGAGTCAGTGTCCAGCAGATCGATCTTGTTCAACACCTCGATGACGCTGTCATCCAACGCCTCTCCCAGGCCGAGGGTTTGCAGGACCGATTCGACGTCTTGCCGCTGCGCCTCGCTGTCCGGGTGATGGATGTCGCGCACGTGCAGGATCAGATTCGCCTCGACGACCTCCTCCAACGTCGCCCGGAACGCGGCGACCAGGCTGGTCGGCAGGTCGGATATGAAACCCACTGTATCGGAGACGATGACCTCCATGCCAGACGGCAACCGCACCCGGCGCATGGTCGGGTCCAACGTGGCAAAAAGCTGATCCTTCACGTAGACGGCCGACTTGGTCAGGCGGTTGAACAAGGTCGACTTACCGGCGTTGGTATAGCCGACCAAGGCCACGATCGGGTATGGCACCCGCCGCCGGGCGGCACGGTGCAACTCGCGCCGGCGCTTAACCTGTTCGAGGTCCGCCTTGATGCGCACGATGCGCTCGGTGATGAGACGGCGGTCCATCTCCAATTGCCGCTCGCCGGGACCACCCAGGAAGCCGAAGCCGCCGCGCTGCCGCTCCAAATGGGTCCACGACCGGACCAGCCGCGAACGCTGGTAGGTAAGCGCCGCCAACTCGACCTGTAGCTGCCCCTCCTTGGTCCGTGCCCGGGCGCCGAAAATCTCCAGGATCAGGCCCGTGCGGTCGATCACCTTGCAACGCCAGGCCCGCTCCAGATTGCGCTGCTGCACGGGGGTCAAGGCGGCGTCGACGACCACCAGGCCGGCCTCTTCCTCCGAGACCATAAGACCGACGCGCTCGACGGCACCCGCGCCAAAGAGCGTCGCCGGCTTTGGCCGGGGCACCACAACCACGTCGGCGTAAGCGACCTGCAGGTCGATGGCCAGGGCAAGGCCCACCGCCTCGTCAAGCCGGGATTCCGGAGATCGCAACGCGCCCCCGGCGGCCCTTATCTGTGGATGCAGCACAAGGGCGCGCCCGGTGCCATGCTGGCCCGAGTCGAAACCGTCCGCCGCGCCGTTCTGGCGCGGGCCGTTGGCCTTCTCGTCGATTGGGCTAGGCGTCCTGAGCCTCGGGTTGCTCCGCCGCCGGCTCGTAAAGCTGGATCGGCGTCGCCGGCATCACCGTGGAGATCGCATGCTTGTAGACAAGCTGCGAATGCGCATCACGGCGCAAGAGCACGGAAAAGTTGTCGAACCAGGTGATGATTCCCTGCAACTTGACGCCGTTTACCAGAAATACGGTGACCGGCACCTTGTTCTTGCGAATATGGTTCAAAAAGACGTCTTGGACGTTCTGAGACTTATCTGCGGCCATGGGAACTACCCGCTTTTGTTATGCTTATTGTTGTCTTCGTTCCGACTCGTTCCAGGTGGGTACCCCCTTGCCACCGGGCCGTACAAACACCCCGGCCGCCGTCGCCAGCGCCCACCACGCCCATTCACTATCACGGTTCCGCGATAAAGACAAAATTCGGGAGTATCTCTGTTTGAAGGCGGACTGGCCGCGAGCGAATCCGCAACGTCCAGGTCATGCAGCTGAAGAGCACCTGCCCAAGGAACTAGCCAAGAAATACACTTGGATCTATCTTTTCATAATGCCTAACCGGATACTTGCAAATTGGGCATTCTTCATCCGGCACTTCATTTCTCGTTGAGCCACAAATTTCGCAGACGTAGAACACGTCTGATTTTTCATCAATTTTTCGCGCGACGGTTTCAAAAAAATCTGGGGCGTATTTTATTATCTTGTCGATAATTTCTTTGTGTTGCTTATGCGATTCCCAAGCGTACCGGACGAATTTAATCGCGCCTGGATTGGCTTTGTCTGTGATTGTGCCAAGGATCTTAGGGTAAAAATTCTTAATTGAGTTTAGCTCTGCTTTGGCGGCCGCAATAAGGTTATTTCTTGTATCTGATACTTCTGTGCTGGGGTTTCCGGAAGATACGATATCGGCCCCCATTTTGGTCAGTAACCTGTTGTAGTTTTGGGCATGAATTAGTTCTGACGCCGCAAGCGCAAGGAAAAGGTACGATACACCTTTATATCCTTCGGTCTGCGCTTCGCGGGCGAAGGTAACGTACCGATTATAAGCCTTCATCTCCGCGCGCGCGGCGGACTGCAGGATTTGTACACTTTCGGGGGATGGCCTGGCAGCAAAGGCGGCTCGAAAATCCAAAAAAATCAATGGAATACCCATCACCAGACGGGCTGATGTGTGCAGGAATATCCGACGGTTCGGATCTTCAATGGGGCTGCGACGCTGCACTTGAGCTTCACTCCGCCTCTACGTGATTTCATCTCCTTTAGCGGGAGGTAGGATCACGAGCAAAGTTTCCCAAAATTATAATTACTACAATTTGGCAAAGCCCGGATTGATCTACCTCAGACACCTGCGACTATGCCTGACGACAAAAAAGCCACGTGATACACGATTTTCAGGCAAATCCATTCTCTCATCCGAGGAGATACCGGACTGAGCAGCCGCCACCAAAATTCACAATGCCCGGATGACCTCGAGTAGCGCCTGACAACTGGCGACGTGCAGATCGGGCGTTGACCCTGGGAACTCGTCCTTGGCTGGCGCCTCGGGGCGAAGAAGAACCGGGGTGCAGCTGGCGGCGACGGCGCCCACCACGCTCCTGCACTATCACGGTTCCGCAATAAAGACAAAATTCGGGTTGGGATTATGTTTAGAGGCGGACTGGTTGTGAGCGAATCCGGACTATCGCTTGGATCGCGGTCATCGGATTACCGGTTTCAGGTGCCTTTCGGACACAGACCTAGACCTCCCGGAGCTTCATTTTTTTGGACAAGAGCGGCCATTGGCGGGTCATAACCGAGCAGAAGATCCTATTTGACGCAAATCAATGAAGGCAATGCGCCTCTCTAATATTCTGCGTGTTTACCAACACAATTGTCCCCGGAACTATGCAGGGCATCACCGGGGCGCGAATCTGTGTAAGGGAGAACGCCAATGCAAAAGGCTGCCCTCTACACATCCGGTATCTTCTTCGCGGCCGGCGCCGTCTTCCACTTGGTACGTCTGACCACGGGCATCGAGATCGTCGTTGAGGGAATCGCGGTGCCGATGTGGGGGTCGTATCCTGGCGTGCTCATCGCCGCCCTACTCGCCGTCTGGATGCTGGTTGCGGCGCGGCGCTCATAGGCGGGACGTCGCTCGTAGGCGGGGCGACGCTGGGATATGTCGACTTTTCGGCACAACCGGGAATGCCGAGGAATCCTTTAGCGCATAGATTCTTGAGTTGGGGATACTGGAAATGGAGCGCCGCCTCGCCGCGATCCTTGCTGCCGACGTGGTCGGCTACAGCCGGCTCATGGAGGCCGATGAGGAAGCGACGGTCCGCGCGTTGAACGCTTGCCGAGAGATCATCGACGGGCTGGTCGCGGAGCATCGTGGCCGGGTGTTCGGCAGCGCCGGCGACAGCGTCGTTGCCGAATTCCCGAGCCCGGTCGAGGCGGTGCGCTGTGCCGTCGATATTCAGCGCGAACTTGAAGCTCACAATGCCGATCTACCTGAGGATCGGCGCATGCGCTTTCGCATAGGTGTCAACCTCGGTGATGTAATCGTCGAGGGTGAAAACCTTCTCGGCGATGGTGTGAATATTGCGGCGCGTCTCGAAACGCTCGCCGCCGCCGGCGGCATCTGCCTCTCGCGTCCAGTTTTCGACCAAATCAAGAAGCAGCACGATCTGGGCTACGAATACCTTGGCGAGCACGAGGTCAAAAACATCGCCGAGCCGGTCCGGGTCTACCGCGTGCTGACTGAGCCGGAGGCGGCCGGCAGGATCATCGGCGAGACGCGGCGAGCGAAGCAAGCGTGGAAACGGGTGGCCCTTCCAGCGACCGTGGTCGTGCTCATCGGAATGGCCGCTGCGGTTACGTGGCTGAGGCCGTGGGAGCCGACCGTTGAACCAGCATCAGTTGAGAGAATGGCCTTCCCGCTTCCCGACAAGCCCTCCATCGCAGTGCTTCCCTTCGACAACCTGAGTGGCGACGCCGGCCAAGGCCACGTGGCGGACGGCCTTACGGAAGACATCGTTACGGCGCTGTCGCAGGTCTCTAGCCTCTTCGTCATCGCCCGCAACTCGACCTTCGTTTACAAGGGCAAGCCGGTGAAAGTGCAGCGGGTGGCCGAGGACTTGGGGGTTCGCTACGTGCTCGAAGGCAGTGTCCAGACGTCGGGCGACCAGGTGCGCATCACCGCCCAGCTCATCGACGCGCTCACCGGAAACCACCTGTGGGCCGAGCGGTACGACCGCAAGATGACCGACCTCTTCGCCCTGCAGGACGAGATCACGGAGCACATCGTCACCGCCCTGCAAATCAAGCTCACCGAGGGCGAGCAGATGCGCGTCCACCGCAAACACACACGCAGCGTGGAGGCCTGGAACCTCCTCAGCAAAGGCGTGGAGCACTTTTACCGCGATAACAAGACCGACAACGCCACCGCCCGCCAATTGTTCGAGAAGGCCATCGAGGTCGACCGCGGGTACGCCCTGGCGTACGTGCTTATCGCCTGGACCCATTGGTTCGACGCCTTTCACGGATGGAGCGAAAACCGCGAACTGTCCTTCGAGAGCGCCTCGTTTCTGGCCGAGAAGGCGCGGGCCCTGGACGACGCATTGCCCGATGTCTACGCGCTGCAGGGCGCCATCCACCTGTTTAGAAGGGAATACGACGAGGCCATCGAGGCCGGAGAGAAGGCCGTCGCCTACAATCCGAACCATGCGACCAACACGGCACTTCTGGCCATGTTTCTCCACAACGCCGGCCGGCCGAAGCAAGCGATTCGGGCGTACAAGACGGCGATGCGCCTGAGCCCCTATTATCCCGCTTGGTTTCTCGAGGACCTGGGTTTCACCTACCTCGATGCCGAGCAGCCCGATGAGGCGCTGGTCGCCTTCGGGGAGTTTCTGGACCGCGAGCCCGCCGCCACGCACGCCGCCCATGCTCACATCGGGCGGGCACTCGCCTACCACGCCCTCGGCCAAGACGACGAGGCGCGCGCGGAAGTCGCCAAGGTCGTCGAGGCCGACGCCGGGATTTCACTGACGCAAGTCAGACAAAACTCGCTCAACGAGGACAAAGCACGGACGGAGAGAAGGCTCGCCATCCTGCGCCGGCTGGGACTGCCCAAGTGAGCGAACTGGTCTTTCGGGCTTATACAGACTCGAACGCTTTCCGGACACACGAGAAACCTTCAGAATCGGCACTTGCTCGGATAGGGGCCCAGCATCATCGACTTCCGGAATGGATCCAAAGCCGTGATCAAACGATCCGCCGCACTACGACCGGTCCGGCTTCATTTACGGGCAAAAAAGAGTGGCCGGCTTCGCCGCCGCGATCAGATTCCGAATAGAGACACTAGCAAAATTCACAATGCCCGGATGACCTCGAGTAGCGCCTGACAACTGGCGACGTGCAGATCGGGCGTTGACCCTGGGAACTCGTCCTTGGCTGGCGCCTCGGGGCGTAGGAGGACTGGGGTGCAGCTGGCGGCGACGGCGCAGGTCATATCGATGTCGGTATCGCCCACGAACCACACCTCGGGTCCGGGCCGTAATCCGGAATCGGCTAAGGCTAGGTCCACGGCCTCGACCGCCGGTTTGTCCCGGGCGGCGTCATTGGCGCCGACCAGGCGGTTGAAAAAATCGCTCCAGCCTTCCTCGGCCAGGCGATAGGCCAGACCGGCGCCCATCATGCCGCCGCCAACGATTACTACGCGGGCTTGTGTGATCATGACCTTCGATGCTCCCTGGTATTGGGTTGGGCACGCCTCTGGCAAACGTACTTTCGTAAAACTTACCTCTTGGGCGTTGCACGAATGATGGCTGCCCCCAGTTTCTGCGTCAGTGCTGCATCCAGCAAGCCCTGATAGAGACGATGAACGTGGTCATAACCAACCTCATCGGCCATTGCGATAATTTCACCGCGCTTGGCTTCTATCCGCGAGACGAAAGCTGTGTACCATTGAATGTATGAACTATGGATCTCCTCAATTTCAGTCACCATCCAACCGTTTGCCTCAAGAATGGCCGGGATTGCAGAGAGTTTTGGCGGATTGAGAAGAAAAGGCTCTCCTGCATCCATTAATGGTTCTTTGTGGTAGTCACCTCTATCGACGTGATCAAAGATAACCATCTCGGTTCCAGGCTTGGAGATTTTGAGCAGTGATCTTAGGCCGCGAGGCTGACTCGGGAGACAGTAGTACACATTAAACATGCAGATGACGTCGGGTCTGGCATCAATTGCTTTGTCCACATGACATACATCACAAACGAAAAACTTCTCGTTCGGGTAGGTTTGACATGCAAATTCGATTGACGATGGCTCGATGTCTAAGCCAACAACGGTCCCCCATCCATTTCTATGAAGATAGTCTGCGGTTCCGCCTCTTCCACACCCGGCGTCCACGATCAGATTATCTGGCGATTTCACAGTATGCTTCATCGCCAATTCGATGGCCTCCTCTTCACCCGCATGAGCGTAGTCTCCGTCTCTCACGAGCGCGAGGATACGCATGCCTTCGTAGGAGTTCATAGAGAACACTTCAATCATGTGAGGCATCTTTCCGGTCGATTTTCAAACCACGGACAATTTGTAAGCCAATACAGCATCATTGGTCTTCACAGCGACCTGCTGGATCAGGCCTGTTCAGCTTTGGTCTTTGGTACCGAGAAGCCAGAGCATCCGCGTAATCTGTGCGCTGCCGGCGATCTGGGGCACGATGGCGTCGAGATCACCGAGCCGCGTGTCGGCCATCACGGCGCCGTCGATCACGGCGCCGGTCACGCTTTCCATCACGAAACGGTCGCCGATCCCCAGCTCTCCGCGCGCTCGTTTAGTCGCCATATGGGCACAGGTTGAGGTTCCCGAAGGTGTCAGATCGAACCCGTCGACTCCATAGATCGCCACACAGCGGCAATCGACACCTTCGGTCGCCGGCTCCGGATCGTAAATCTGGACTTGCAATGCTCGGTCGATCGCCCGGTCCGTCGGATGGCAAAGGGCCACGGTCTCATTGACGATACGTCGCACCTCCAGTCCGATCCGCTGCAGCTCGGGTCGGTTCTCCAACGTCACATCGACGCCCAACTGCCGGGCATTTAGCATCGGTTCGAAATAGTTGAGACAATAAGAGATGTCGACCGACACTCGGCCATAACCCTGCAACTCGATCTCGCTCGTGCGGAGGTAGAAGACAGGCTCCGTAACGGTCGAAACGCGAACAACCCGACCAGCCTCGACCTCGGCGCTGAGCCGCATCAGCCCGGTCTCCAACTCCAGCGTGACCTCCGTCACCGGCTCGACGGCATTGATCAACCCCGATTCGATCAGGAAGACACCAAGTGCAAAGGTGCCCGATCCACACATCGCCCAATATCCCTGCCGGACAAAATAGATGATCCCGACATCGGCCTGCGGACAAACCGGCTCGGTCACCAGCACTCCGATCACATCGGGTGGATCAGACGCGCCATTCACTACGCGCCTGCGCAGCCGGTCGAGATTGTTTTCAAGATAGGCCCGCTTCGCCCGCATCGTTTCGCCCCGGATCTGTGGGGCGGCGCCGACCACGATGCGGTGGGTCATACCGACCGCCATGACGTCGTAGGCGGGAATCATGTATTCTGGTCTCATACCATTTCTTCCCGGTGGCCAGTCTTAGCGTAGGATAATCCACCTGCCCAAGGGCCGTGCGATCGGATTTCAAATAGAGACACTGCCAAAATTCACAACGCCCGAACAGCCTTGAGCAACGCCTGACAACTGACAACATGCAATTGGGGCGTTGACCCTGGGAACTCGTCCTTGGCTGGCGCTTCGGGGCGGAGGAGAACCGGGGTGCAGCTGGCGGCGACGGCGCAGGTCATATCGATGTCGGTATCGCCCACGAACCACACCTCGGGTCCGGGCCGTAATCCGGAATCGGCTAAGGCTAGGTCCACGGC
>Ga0209633_10003992_pt1 | contig 13450 bp, 16 predicted proteins | sample Cruoilmetagenom1_FD_187290 | JGI IMG/M metagenome (GOLD analysis project Ga0209633, IMG submission 187290) | Oil polluted marine microbial communities from Coal Oil Point, Santa Barbara, California, USA - Sample 1 (SPAdes) (version 2) | ecosystem: Environmental > Aquatic > Marine > Oil seeps ... | reverse complement strand
CTACTAGCGTTGATGAAGATGCTGCTTATAGTTTCACACCCACGGCCAGTGATATTGATGTGGGTGATAGCTTAACTTTTAGTATTATTAATCAGCCGTCATGGGGTTCAACACCTGCCTCTACGAGTAATGGTAACAGGCCGCAAAGATGATCGATGTGTGAATGGACACCACCATCAGATATCATACCGACAATATGTAAACGTCGACCCTGTTGCACCAAGTCACGCCAGGCGGGGTGGTTTAACAGGCTACCATCGGCAATGGCTTCTGTTATACGCAACAAGTCCTGTTCCAACACTCGCCCCGATCCCAGTGTTAAATGCCCCACTTCTGAGTTACCGAACTGGCCATCAGGTAATCCTACTGCCTCACCGGATGCCTGTAATGCGGTATGAGGCCAGTTTGCAAAGGTGTGATCGAGATGAGGAGTCCGGGCTAGTGCCCAGCCATTGTAGGCACGGCTGGGATTAAGGCCAAGACCATCCAGTATGATTAATATAACTCGGGACTTTTTCACGATGACGCAGTTTTTTTACGTGTCCGGCCAAGGCGTTTTTCAATCTCTAATATATGCCGCGTTGTGCCAAGCACCGTATCCGGATTGAGACTGATAGAATCAATGCCGATGTCAACCAGGTATTCTGCCATTTCAGGATAATCTGAAGGCGCTTGCCCACAGAGTCCGGAATGGCGTGCATTACGTCGCGCGCCATCCACTGCCAGACGAATCATTTCCTTTACACCGGGATCACGTTCATCGAAATCAAAGGCTACGATTTCCGAATCGCGGTCAACACCCAGAGTGAGCTGGGTGAGATCATTGGAGCCAATTGAAAAACCATCGAACAGTTTGGCAAAGGCATCAATTTGTATCACATTGTTGGGAATCTCGCACATTACATATACCTGTAAACCATTTTCACCGCGCTTAAGCCCGTTGTCGGCCATGGCCTGTAATACCCGTTCGCCTTCCTCGACACGCCGGCAGAAGGGGATCATTAATATGACATTAGTCAGCCCCATGTCTTCACGCACGCGTTTCATGGCAGCGCATTCCAGCGCAAAGCCCTCGGCATAGGCGGGGTGGGTATAACGGGATGCACCACGAAAGCCAAGCATGGGGTTGGCTTCATTCGGCTCAAAATATTGACCACCCAACAGAGAGGCATATTCATTTGATTTAAAATCAGACATGCGTACCACTACCGGTTTGGGCCAGAAAGCGGCGGCGATGGTTCCGACACCTTCTGACAGTCGTTTGACAAAAAAATCGACTGGGCTTTCATAACCAAGACTCAAGGCTTCAAGTTGACTTCGTTGAGCCGGGTCACGTACTTTCTCCGGGTACAACAATGCCATCGGATGAGCCTTGATAGAATCATTAATAATAAATTCCATACGCGCCAGCCCGACACCGTCATTAGGCAGAAAAGACGTTTTGAAGGCAATATCAGGATTACCCAGATTGATCATGATGTCGGTAGCAGGGCGCGCCAGTGTACCCAGATCGGTGACTTCTTTTTCAAATGCCAGTTTGCCGGCATAGATACGCCCCTGATCACCCTGCGAACAATCGACTGTCACTGGTACACCATCGGTGATGACTTGAGTTGCATTGTCACATCCCACTACAGCCGGGATACCCAACTCGCGAGCAATGATGGCGGCATGACAGGTACGGCCGCCACGATTGGTGACAATAGCCGCAGCCATTTTCATTACCGGTTCCCAATCCGGGGTAGTGGTATCAGACACCAGTACATCGCCTTGCTGAAATTCATGGAGGTGGCTAACATCGCGAATCAGGCGTGCACGGCCACTGGCAATGCGTGTGCCCACGGCATTGCCACGAGTGAGGGCTTCGCCGCTTTCCTTGAGATGAAAGATTTCCAGTGTCGTGCCGGAAATTTGTGACTCAACTGTCTCTGGACGCGCCTGAACCATGTACAGTTCACCATCGATACCATCCTTGGCCCACTCCATATCCATGGGTTTGCTATAACCTGCTTGTTGACTGTAGTGTTTTTCTACCTTGATGGCGTATTCAGCCAGTGTTAGGACATCGGTATCATTAATACAGAATTGTTGTCGGTCTTCTTTGGGGGTCGGAACATTGCGTGTGGCTTCACGGGTACGGCCCGCAGCGTATTGCATCTTGATCTTTTTGGAGCCCAGGGCGCGACGTAACACCGCTCGATGACCCTGTTCAAAAGTAGGCTTGTGTACATAAAATTCATCCGGGTCTACCGCACCCTGGACGACATTTTCACCCAAGCCATAAGCGCCGGTAATAAACACAACATCACGAAAGCCGGTTTCAGTGTCGAGCGAAAACATAACACCACTGGCGGCAATATCGGAGCGTACCATTTTCATGACACCAATCGACAACGCAACTTTGAAATGCTCAAAACCCTGATCAATACGATAATGAATGGCACGATCCGTAAACAGGCTGGCAAAACAACGGTGACAGGCATCCAGTAATTGCTCTTCGCTTTCAATATTCAGATAGGTGTCCTGCTGTCCGGCGAAGCTGGCATTGGGTAAATCCTCTGCAGTGGCTGAGCTGCGAACAGCAACACTGATGTCATCTGAGTACTGTTTTTTCAAATCATTAAAAGCAGTCAGAATCTGTTCACGCAAATCTTGCGGTAAGGTCGCACCATAAACAATATCTCTTGCTTTAGTACCGCGTCGTGCCAGGTCATTGACATCGTTCGGATCGAGCCCATCCAGCGCCTCATGCAGCGCATCCCAGGCATCGGCCTGATCGAGCATGTAGCGGTAGGCTTCGGCGGTAATGGCAAAACCATTAGGTATTTTCACGCCTTGGGGCGTCAGTTCACAGTACATTTCGCCAAGTGATGCGTTCTTACCACCCACCAGCGGGATATCCTCGATACTGAGTTTTTCAAACCAACGAATATAGTTATCTGAAGCAGCCATAGTCTGTCCTTTTCAGGTTGAGATCACTCCGCTAGTGGAGGTAATTTAATGGCAGATTAAGACAATTCTTAGCATAAGGATGCAACCTGAGTGACAGTAGATAAAGATCAAAATTGTCGAACCAGGACCAGTATATAACTCACGGTAATGTAGGGCCATGGTATCGGCTTGCAGGTATGTATGCCCAGACAAAGTCTTTAGATGCTCTGTGGCTTCCACCCGCTTAGTTCAAGCGGATGACATAATGACGTTCAATAACGCTATAGTTGCCTTACTCATAATGGCATAAACGTGCCTGTAATGCTTCGATTTCATCGAGCAAGTCTAACGTAAGTGCAATACCGGCGAGGTTAATACCGAGATCACGTTGTAATCGAATGGCAGCACGTGCTCGTTGCAGGGTGTTACCTGTGAATCGCCACTGTGTCTGCTGGTAGCTGATCGGTTCCAGTATACCTTCTTCAACTAACTCAATAATCCACTCAGCAGAACTTGAGCAGGCTTGACAAAGATCATTCAAAGAAAGTTCAGTTTGTTCGTCGAGTAAAATGCCAGTCACAATTTCCTGTTTCATGATTGCTTATACCCCAATTGGCTGCGCGGGTTATACGCCAGATCTTGTTGCATTTTTTTATACAACTCTGTGGCAACATCACTGTCGGCTGGAGGCAAGGTGATTTGAGCCACAACATAAAGATCACCCGGCGGCTTAGCGGGAATACCTCGTCCCTTTAAGCGAAACTTGCGCCCGCCTGGCGTGCCTTTTGCAACTTTCAAATCAACCGAACCATCGGGAGTAGGCACTTTAATGGAGGCGCCCAGAGCCGCCTCCCACGGTGTCAAAGGTAAATCAATATAAACATCATGACCTGTGACCCTGTAGAGGCTATGTGGATTGAAGTCGATTTCCAGATATAAATCACCGGCTGACGCGTTACCTTGGCCAGGGGAACCCTGGCCCGTTAGTCGAATACGTTGACCTTGTTTGACACCTTTTGGTATTTTGACGTTCAGAGTACGTTGTTTTGTGCTCATATGCCCACTGCTATCCAGCTCAGGTGACTGTAGTGTGATGCTACGCGTCGCTCCTTTGTATGCGTCTTCCAGGTCAATCAAGACCTTGGCATGATGATCGTTGCCACGGGCATGAAAGCCCTCTTGCCTGGCACCGCCATGCGCTGACCTGAAGCCCTGGCCAAACATGGATGAAAAAAAATCACTATAGGCTGACGCATCACCCTCGGTATAACCGCCGCCACTGAACTCAAACCCTGCATCCCAGTCTGGTGGCGGATTGAAATCCTGGCCCGCTTTCCAGTTAGCACCAAGCTGATCATAGGACGCGCGCTTTTCCGGGTCCTTGAGCACCTCGTATGCTTCCCCGACTTCCTTAAAACGTTCTTCGGCGTCAGATTCCTGACTCACATCAGGATGATACTTGCGTGCCAACTTGCGATAGGCGCGTTTTATCTCATTCTGATCGGCATCCCGTTCGATGCCCATGATTTTGTAATAATCTTTATAATCCATGCAATGCTCCAGAGAGCGGGTTAAATGATTTGTAATTAACTGACTTATAAGTATGTAAAGTATAAACAGTTATCTCGCTTGTATATACATTATCAAGCCCATGTTGGCTAATGGTGACCAAGGATCGGTTCACAGATAGTCAGAACACTCCTCTTGGTGATATTAAATATCAATATACTCAGTGTGATAAGAATAGTATGTCACCTATGTTACAGACAGGGTAATACCCATCCAAATAGATCAAACATGATGAATGAAAATAATGACGACAAAGAATAACCACCAGACCAGGTTGTTGTTGATATCAAATACCCTCTGTATAACCGTATGGCCTGGAGCTATAGAAGGAACTAGATCATTATGATATTGTCGATACTTTCATATTGTCATTTTCAACAGCGGAATCAACTATCAGGAAAATACGCGAAATGAAAAGAGATCCGGTCTATTACACTCACTGTAAAGATGTTCTGTTTAAATCGCCCTTATTTGAAGGATTAAAAGAAAATTTACTCGATGAAATGCTGGTCATGTTCCGGCGTGATACCTGGAGACGAGAGGTGCAGCTGGATCCCGTGATTTTCCAGGAGCGTTTTTATCTGGTGATTGCGGGGCGTCTCGAAGTGATGCGCATTAACCCGGTTACCGGTAGAAGTATTACACTACATGTTCTCGGACCTGGCGACGGTATCGATGTCGTGACTTTATTAAACACCCACCCCCACGATGTGGTGTCTGTCGCGCTTGATGATATGTCCTTGATATCGGTACCCCTGGTGGATGCCCGTCAGTGGATAGACAACCACCCGGAGTTCAACCGTAAGTTTTTGCCGTATCTGGGTGAACAAATACGCAAAATGGAGGATCTTGCTACTGATTTGGCCTTATACGACACGATGACGCGCTTGGCTCGCCTTTTATTACGCCATATCGTGCCACACCATCCACAGTCCCATGATGGTAAACATCACCTAAAGCTCATTCATGATTTGCACGATGAATCGCTGGCGCGAATGGTGGGCTCTGTACGTCAGGTGGTCAACCGCCATCTTCAGCATTGGCGTAAGCAGGGTATCCTGCACAAGCACAAATTTCACACACAGATTGATGAACTGGAGGCCTTGCAGGACTATGCAGATGATGCCATGCCGCTAAAGAAGAAAAATAATAATTCAAAGGTATCCTGATCTAATCACACCGATTTATCCACAAGCTTTCCTGACTGTCACTCAGGTGACAGCGAAGTTCATACCATTACGCCATAGTGTTCATTATTACTGAGTACCCGCAACATCATACGGCCAGGTATTTGCCTTTATGAATACATCAATAAATGAAAAAAACGCTTGTATTTCAATTTACACAACCCATCAAGCGACTGAACATGCACTCGGGAAACTTCAAACTCATGGTCTCTCACTGCGTCACGTTTCGATTCTGGCAAGAGGCTGTCTTGATGTTGACCATCCGATTGGGATCTATACTATCGATGACCGAATACACTACTGCGGGCTTCAGGCTGAGTTTTGGGCAGGACTGCACAACTTATTGGATAAAGCATCATTTTTCTGGTTACCAGGCTATGGTCCGTTGGCGGCAGTCGGCCATATTGTGGATTTACTGTTAAGCGACCGACAGTACATAACACTCCATGGCGGTTTCAGTGTACTGGGTTCGGCACTCTTTGAAATGGGCGTCCCCAGAGACAGTATTGTTGATTATGAACAGGCTATCAGAAGCGGACGATTATTATTGATTGTGCATAACGGCCGAGACCCGGTCGAACTGGCCTGCAAAATCCTACATAGCGAAAACCAGCAGGTAACCGTCCACTATGCCTGACAGTAGTCGAGTGTAAGCAGCGCATATCAGTATCACAATGGAGAATCAAACTTAATGCAACGATCAATAGAAATACAAATGGACAGGCGCTCACGAAAGTTTGTCATCATCGCCAGCGTATTATTAATACTAGCCGGGATCCTGGGAATTACACTACCGCAAGTGATGTCGATTGCCGTCACGGCACTCATCGGCTGGTTACTGCTCTTGGCCGGCGCCATTGTATTCTACCTTACCTGGCATGGATTCCGTCAGCGCGGTACTGCGTGGTTAAAACCCTTTGTGCTGATCGCCACTGGCCTATTGGTTATTTTTTACCCTGTAGCAGGTACCGCCGCACTCGGTTTGATGCTCGCCGTTTATTTTTTAATGAGTGGTTTTGCAGGCGTCAGTTTCGCCTGGGAACTGCGACCCCATAAGCGTTGGGGCTGGCTAATGTTAAATGGTATATTATCTTTTCTGTTGGCAATGATTTTCCTGGTAGGTTGGCCGTTTGCCTCCATGTGGATGGTCGGCATGTTCGTCGGTATCAGTTTGCTTTTCGACGGTGTGGTATTGTTGGCACTCGGGCTGGCTGCTAAAGAGCTCACCTGAAACTATGGTCTTATTGGTCGTTAATTAGAAAGGTTAATGACAAGCTTAGTTTCTCTGTTTTCTGGCTTCGCGTATCTGCTATAGCGTATATCGTCGTATCGCGAATAGTTTCTGTCGAATGTTTCCATCGTTACACGAGTCCTATGAAACTAGTATCGGCTACCCTCAACTCATTACGAAAAATTCTCAATTCAATATCGCATGCACATCAAGGTCTTTCTGATATGGATCTATAATGTGATCATGGAAATGCAGGAATCGTTGGTTCTGTGCCCTCAATCTCCGCCTCTGGATGGTGTTTTTTCACAAGCGCATCGATTTCATCGACACGATCTTTTGCAACGTCAACCATCATCAGAAACTCACCTTTCATTATAGCTTCTTCAAATGCAGTTAAGCGGGAATTGGGTATACTTACACCGACCATGGATGACATCAAGGCACCAACGCCTGCACCGGCAAGGGAGCTGGCAAGAATGGCACCGCCACCCAACACAATACCGGCGGGGGGTATTGTAACGGCGACCACGCCAGCCACTATACCAGTGAGTCCACCCAGAGCAAGGCCTCTTTCCAGCGCTGGAATCAGGTCGCTTGTCTGGGCCAGTGAGGCCTCCGGCAGATCTTCAAGTGGAGTACCTTCTTTGGCGATAACATGAATATGTTTTTCTTCCACGCGTGCCAGTAATAGTTCATCGACTATCTTGCGTGCATGTTCAATATCGGGTACCAGAAAATAGAGACGTCGCATGGGGCTCATCCTCCTTAAAGATAAGAACGTAATATTAATTAATATTTTCCACTTTACCTTTTAACTATAGTTCACTGTATAGCTTATACTTTGATCTATATCAATAGATGCGTAAAGGCTTGTATTTTATCTATTAGAAAATAAACCAATTAGCCAGGTTTAATCTTGTTCTCAGTCCTTTTTCTGCCTGTTCTTTTTTTGCAGAAAAAGTGTGTGGTGATAAGACCCTTCCCTGAGCAGTTTTGCTCCGCACTGTGGGCAATGTTCCTCCTGACAAGGTATACCGCGGTGATGAGGAGTTTTTTCTCCACATTTTGGGCAAATACAATCGCCGATCGCACCCATATCATGTCTACGTTCCATTTCTTTAGCCAAGCCTGTTGTTGAATTTAATTGAACTCTTATAACCATAGTACGGCATCAGGCATAGCGCCATTGACTTTTCGATAAGCTCCTTAGAAATGGCCTGCCCAATTAATATTGTTGTAGAAATAGTATTTGATGATTACCATATGCTTTGTTAACGTTCTTTTATCGAGCATAGAAAGTTACATAAGTTTATACAGGAACACCCGTATGACGAGTTCAGCACAAGCATTAATAGCCTTTGGGCCTGTTCCATCACGGCGTTTAGGACGCAGTTTGGGAATAAACAATATTCCACCAAAGTCATGCTCCTATTCCTGTGTTTATTGCCAGGTGGGACCCACACACCATCGAGAAATCACACCTCGGCTGTTCTATAAGACCGATGAAGTATATAAAGCGGTGAATGAAAAGGTGGAATCGGCCCTCAAGCTTGGCGAAGATATCGATTACCTGACCTTTGTGCCAGATGGTGAGCCAACGCTAGATATCCATCTTGCCGATACGATTGAACGTTTGAAACCACTGGGATTTCCTATAGCAGTCATATCCAATGCTTCGTTAATCTGGAGAGAGGATGTCAGAAAAACTTTGCAACTCGCAGACTGGGTATCACTAAAGGTGGACTCGGTTGATGAGGCAGTGTGGCGAAAGATCAATCAACCTCACGAAAACCTTCAACTGACTACTATCCTCGAAGGGATACAGCAATTTGCAAGGGAATATCAGGGTGAATTGGCGACAGAAACGATGCTGGTAAATGGAATTAATGATCATCCCAGAGTGATAGAAAAAACCGCCTTGTTTCTCGGTAATCTTGCAACTGCTACCAGTTATATTTCGATACCGACACGGCCACCGGCACAGGCAGTAGTCAAGCCACCCTCCGAGGAGAATATAAATCGGGCTTTTCAGATCATTGCGAAACAGGTAAAAAACACAGAGTACCTGATTGGTTATGAAGGGGATGCATTTGCCTATACCGGGGATATAGAACAGGATTTACTGAGCATCACTGCGGTGCATCCTATGCGTGAACAGGCAGTACAGGAATTAGTTCATAAAGCAGGAGCTTCCTGGGATGTCGTTCAACGTTTGTTGTCAGAGGGTAAAATTAAAAAAGTGGAATTCGCAAACAAGTATTTCTATATCCGCTGTTTGCCGAAATAAGGTTCTGTAGCTATTGCTAAATAGCCTAATAGACAGTCTTTTCTAATATCGTTAGAAACTACAGGAACGTTAATTATGCTAAAGAGCAAGCTGGAACAAAGTCTCAGAAAGTCGCTGCACACTTTCATCAATATCTTACCCATCATCATTGGTATGCTTTTATTAACCAGCCTGGCCATCACATTTTTCCCGAAAATGATCTCACCTGAGCTCTTTGGTCAATATGAAATTGTAGACGTACTATTGGGATCTTCCTTAGGCAGCATTGCTGCAGGACACCCGCTGGTTAGTTACATACTGGGAGGCGAGCTGATTAACGAAGGCGTTAGTCTGTTTGTGGTAACCGCCTTGATAGTAAGCTGGGTAACAGTTGGTGTAGTTCAGCTGCCGGCAGAGGCGCTAATGTTGGGCAGGCGCTTTGCTTTAGTCCGAAATCTGGTCTGTTTCCTCTCGGCAATCGCTATTTCCTATCTGACTGTATATACAATGCGCTTAATTGGCTGAGCTGAATATAGGGTGAAAAAACAAAATAAGAAAAGAGGTGGTACGGGTGGTTGGATCTTCCTTGCAGTCGTGCTTGGTATATACGGTTTAAGTGGAATAATCGATGCCAGCCAAACAAGCAGGGCAATTGCTTCCTTTATGCAATTACTCGATAAAGTGCTTCCCGTACTCGTGCTGGTATTCTTACTAATTTTTGTGATTGACCTGTTTCTGAACCCTAAAAGAATCGAGACCTACCTGGGACAAAAATCAGGTATCAAGGGATGGCTAGTAGCCATTATAGGAGGCATTCTGGCTACCGGTCCCATTTATGCCTGGTATGCGGTTCTTAGCGAACTGAAGCAAAAGGGGATGAGAGCATCACTGGTAGCAGTTTTTCTCTATAGTCGAGCCGTAAAACTTCCGTTGCTACCATTATTGGTCCATTACTTCGGTATTCATTACACGATGGTACTTGTCTTGTATTTGGTCATCTTTTCGCTCATCAGTGGTCTTGTCATGGAGAGGGTTGAAGCTAATGTTTAACGGAGACTGCATCAAAAGCCAGGGATATCTCTGTAAAAATTACCTGGCACCACAATTCCATCCGGGAATTACAAAGTCCATGGTGAACGAATGGCTTGAACACTACGCGGATTGTCTAAAAAACCAAACGAATACATTCAAGGTAAAGAGCAGATACTTGAGAATATTGACGAATGTTTAGCACATCTACGTGTCGCAGCAAACGCTATTTTTTACTGGTGGTTTGAACAAGTGTTTTTATTACGGGAAGAATCAACATGATTTATACTGTGTACCACTCGGATAGAGGATGACCGATGACCATCGCATGGTCTATGCTCATGGATATGTGGCGAGAGAACGTGCTACGCTGTAAAAAATAGCATGGGCGTCGTGTTGGCGACAACTTGGTAACGCTATCTAATCTGAAAGGCTATCTCGATATGGAAAAATTGCACGAGGCCCGCTTTTACGAAACGCTGTCGAATGAACAGGTGCTTTGCACACTGTGTCCCCACGATTGTCGTATTGCGGATGGCGGGCGCGGCGCATGCGGTGTCCGTTACAACAAGAACGGCGTGCTCTACACGCTGGTTTACGACAGGGTCGTGTCGCGCAGCGTGGAACCGATGGAAAAAAAACCACTGTATCACTTCTACCCAGGTTCGACGGCCTATTCCATCGGTACGGTGGGATGTAATCTGAGATGCGCCTTTTGTCAGAACTGGGAGATATCTCAGTGGCCGAAGGAACATCTGCCGAAGCGGATTGATACGAACGGAAAGGTCGAAATACAGGAGCCCATCTGCCCGAGGCTCACGGAGCTGGAAGAGGCCATTCCGGGCGAGCGGGTAACACCGCAGACCATTGTCGATGCCGCCCTCACGGCAGGTGCGACCTCGATCGCCTATACCTATACGGAGCCGACCATCTTTTACGAGCTGGCCTACGATACGGCGGTGCTGGCTCGCGAGCATGGCCTAAAGAATATCTTCGTCACCAGTGGCTATATCAGTGAAGCGCCATTGCGTGAGTTGGCCACGGTGCTGGATGCCGTCAATGTTGACATTAAGTTCTTCAACGAAAAAAGCTACCGGCACATCAGCCGAGTGCGTATGCAACCTATCCTCGACGCAATCCGTCTCTATCATGAGCTGGGTGTGTGGGTGGAAGTGACGACCCTTGTCATCCCCGGGGTAAACGACTCCGATGAAGAGCTTAAAGCTATCGCCGAGTTTGTGCAATCAGTGGGGGTCGAGGTCCCCTGGCACATCTCCCAGTTCTATCCTGCCCACAAAATGCTCGACCGCCCCGTCACGCCTGTAGAAACTCTACGCCGGGCCGGCGACATCGGCAAGGCCGCTGGGTTGCGTTATGTCTATGAGGGCAACGTGCCTGGCGAGAAGGGTGAGAACACCTATTGCTACCACTGCAATGCATTGCTGATCGATCGCTATGGCTTCTATGTTCGGACCAATCGCATCCGCGCTGGATGTTGTCCCGACTGTGGTGCATCGATAGACGGCATCGGCATGGCAGCGGACAGAGAAGAGTGAGGCTGCACAGCTATGATCCCGGAAAGGTGACACAATGGGTGACAGCCTGACAAAGAGATATTCATGCAAGATCATTTAGAATTAAGAAAGGGGTAGGTAAGGATGTCAAACGAACAAGAGCGAATCGAAATTTATATTCAGGAAGATATGGACGTATCACAACGCTCATGGCTTGTGGCAAAGCTCGAGAATGACCGGGGGATTATTAGTGCTTTGTTTGAAGGCGGGAATCACCATCGCCTCACTGTCCATTATGAACGTGACCATTTCAGTCATGTAACGTTGTTAGATGCCATTAAGGTACTTGGTTTCCACGGGGAGCTTATCAATGAATAACACTCGATGTTTGCTAGGCATATTATTCTGGACTTATGACTATAGAGACAGGAGGCAACATGAGCGAAAATCACGGTGAAATTGATATTGAAAAAGCTCGGCTCGACCCGGGATCGGTATTCTCAAACCCGGAAGAACTAAAGGCTCATCCTGGCTTGACGAATGAACAGAAGATCGAGATTTTACGCCGCTGGGCATATGATGCCAGTGAGCTTGCAGTCGCTGAGGAAGAGGGTATGACAGGCGGTGAATCATCGTTACTGGCACGCGTTCTAGAGGCTCTTAATGCATTAACCGGTGGTTACGATGCAGAACACAGTCCGCCCACGAAGCAGGAGGGGGTGTGAGTCAGGTCATGTTCAGTGGACATTGATAATGTCCATTGATAATGGCTTGCACTCACTTTTCATAGAGTAGAAGAGGTTAAATATGAATAGCAAAGACGTTGAGCGATCAGAGCGTGAATACCATGAGCTGATGGGGGCTCTCAATGCAACCAACGTGCTGAAAGAAGAACTCAAGCTTCGTCTGGACGAGGCGCGTGACGATTGCGTTCGTGAAGTGCTGGATAATGTCATTGCTCTGGTCGATGCACAATGTATCGAATACCGGCATCGACGAGATGATTTACGTGTTCGGTTACAGCCAGGAACAATCGATGAGTCTGAGCAGTGATATGTGTCTGTTTAGCCAGAATATGGAAATGAGGACTATTAATAAGGCCTGTCCAGTCAGCTTATCAGTATCGTATGCGTGGGTAATGATGTGATTCATCGCTTCAGAGTGTTACTGCTTTATTTGCTTCCACATCATCTACTATCGCGAATTATGTGGTGGAGTACACGTTGCCGGCACTTCCCTTTTCGTCAGTCCATTACTCACTGGTTTATCCGTCGCTACGATGTGGATATGTCAGAAGCCCTGGAGCCGGACCCCGATGCCTATCCGGACTTCAATCGCTTTTTTACGCGTGCCTTGCGCCCGGAAGCGCGACCCATCGTTCAAGAAGCAGGGCAAATTTGTTTCCCGGCCGATGGTGCCATAAGCCAATTGGGCGACATCCAGGGAGAGCAGATCTTTCAAACTAAGGGACATATCTATTCGCTGGTAGAACTCCTTGGTGGTTCTGAAGAGCGAGCGCGACCGTTCGTAGGTGGCCGGTTTGTGACCACATACCTTTCCCCGGGTGATTACCATCGGGTGCATATGCCGTTGTCTGGCCGACTGATGGAGACGACGTATATCCCGGGGCGTTTATTCAGCGTGGCCCCTGACTATACCGAATCTGTTCCTCGCCTGTTTGCACGTAATGAGCGTGTAACCTGCATTTTCCAGACAGAGGCTG
>Ga0209633_10003991_pt1 | contig 13450 bp, 13 predicted proteins | sample Cruoilmetagenom1_FD_187290 | JGI IMG/M metagenome (GOLD analysis project Ga0209633, IMG submission 187290) | Oil polluted marine microbial communities from Coal Oil Point, Santa Barbara, California, USA - Sample 1 (SPAdes) (version 2) | ecosystem: Environmental > Aquatic > Marine > Oil seeps ... | reverse complement strand
GCAGTGCTTAGATAAGCGAGTACAGCAGCAAAGGTAAGACCTTCCGATATTGTAAATAAAACTGCGCGCCTGTTTGTTAAAACCTCTTGAATCGATGAAATCACTTGCTTGAAAGAAAAAGGAACGCGCAGCCGTGGCGGCAATGTCTCGGGAAGGCGCACGGTAAACCACGTTAAAGCAAACAATGAATAAATGCCGAGCATCACAAAAATTCCTTGCCAGTTAGAGAGCAAGAGGATGGTCTGCCCAAGTAACGGTGCAATTGTGGGTATCAGCATAAAGACCATCATTATTAATGACATAACTTCTGCCATACCACGGCCTTTATATAAATCTCGTGTAATTGCAGTGGGAATAATTTGCGGTCCAGCTGCGCCGATACCTTGTAAAACGCGACCCACCAACAACATATTAAAACTAGTCGCGAAAATAGCCACAATCGTACCAATAAAGAAAAGTCCAAAACCAATATAAATAGGTCGTTTACGACCAAAACTATCTGAGGCAACACCAAATATCATCACACCCAGGGCATAACCCATAAACAAAGAAGTAACAATATATTGACGATCATTTCCCTGATTGATGCCAAATTAATTACTCATATTTGACAGTGCAGGCAAGATAGCATCAATCGACAATGCATCAACCGCCACGATGAGACTCATCATAATGATAAATTCGATACGAGATACGGCGTTAGTTGTTGGCTTCATGATTTGGTGAATCTAAATATTTAGAGATTTCTAAAAAATAATACTTTTGAAATGTGGGTTTTCAGCCCGAACATTCTAGCAGGAGGCTGTTGGCATCGTTAAGCTTTCTGTTTGCTAAATCTGACCTCTACACAAAGCCCAGGTTGATTATCACTAAAATGGATTTTAGCTTGATGTAGGTTTGCAACTGCTTTTACTAGACTTAGACCTAGTCCATTACCCTCAGTAGAACGAGCACTATCTAGTCGATGGAAACGCTTGAACACTTTTTCATGTTCCTCTAAGGGAATACCCGGACCATTATCGGAAATTGTTACCGCTATTTGTGGTGAGTGATTTGAATCATTAATTTTCATGGCTTTCACAATAATTTTCCCACCTTGAGTAGAATACTTGAAAGCATTATCCAACAGATTGGTAAATAATTGTGCGATTAAGTGTTGGTTGCCACTCATCAATAGCCTATCAGTCACCTGATATTCCCAAATCAGTTTTTTCTCCTCTGCCACTGCTTCATAAGTTTCGGCCAAGTCATCCAGCAAGGTGTTTAATTCAAATCCAACCCAGTCTTTGCGCGGTTCTCCTGATTCTATCTGGGCTATGCTTAAGAGCGCATTAAACGTTGCGATAACGCCGTCTATATCATGAATGGTATCGTCAGAGAATTGCTCAAAACCTAGTTCTGTTACTTCTTCAAGCTTTGCTGATTCTATTCGGTGTCGAATACGATTTAGCGGGTTCCTAAGATCATGCGCCAGATTATTAGTGACTTCGCGCATACTATCCATGAGCTCTTCATTCCTACCTAGCATCCGGTTTAATGATCTTCCGAGGCGATCAAATTCGTTATTCCTATCGCTTACCACCGGGATCCGATGCGACAAATCCCCTTCAATAATATTATCAGCGGTCTGAGTGACGTTATTGATACGATTAAGCATTTTATATGCCATAAAACTGCCAATTAATGTAGATAGAGCAAAGATGACAGAGATAGCAATCAAGGTTGCCTTAAATAGCTGGTTGAGCAAGCTCTGCATTTCTTTCAATTCTGCACCGACTAATAACTGATAACCTCTAGGAAGTTTGGTTAGCATCATCCTAACCATTTCATTGGCATCTCTATCAGGGACATATTCGACGATATTTCCCAGTGGAATACTGGCAAAAGTTTTATTTTTTCGGGTAATTGTATTTTTGTCGGTCGGGATAAAACGACTAAGATCAAGTTTGCTTTGATGGATCAAAGCATAGATATAAAACGGCCTACCTTCTTTTTTGTTGTAGATATTTATATCTTCCAACAAACCTTTAACAGCGCGCTTTTTATAGTTTTCCAAGAGTAAATTGGTCTCTAAGGTCAAGCGTGTATCTATCTGGTCTTTTATCTGATTTTCTGCAACTTTATAAACAGATAATAAAGCCGCAGCGGCAATCAAACTAAATAATACAGCGTAGACCAGTGACAATCGGAAAATCGATGTTTGGAGAATGCGACGAAAAACACTCAATGACTTAGCCTTCGCTACTGGTACTGTGACTGGGGTTATTAAGAATATAACCAGAACCACGTACTGTTTTTAGCAGTGGCACATCAAAATCTTTATCAATTTTTCCACGTATACGGCTGATATGCACATCGATCACATTGGTTTGCGGGTCGAAATTGTAATCCCATACCTTCTCCAAAAGCATAGTACGCGTAATCACTTCGCCCACATTTCTCATCAGGGTTTCCAGTAAAATAAATTCCTTGGGTTGCAAATCAATATTGATATTGGCACGCGTGACCTGACGTTTCAGTAGATCCATTTTCAAATCACCAACCTGCAAATGATTAACTTCCTGATTGGGTTGATTACGTCGCAGCAGCGCTTGTAAACGCGCCAGTAACTCGCTAAATGCATAGGGCTTAACCAAATAATCATCACCACCTGCCTTTAAACCGGCAACGCGCTGATCAACATCACCCAATGCACTCAAAATCAGAATAGGCACATTAAAACCTTGCCCACGTAATTGCTCAATAATAGATAAGCCATCGAGTTTAGGCAGCATTCTGTCTATTACCAAAGCGTCATATTGGTTGCTTATGGCTTGTTGTAAACCCAGTTCACCATCTGCAACATGGTCGGCAACAAACCCACTCTCCTGCAATCCTTTTTGGATGAATTGGGCAGTCTGAATATCGTCTTCTATGATTAAAATTTGCATATAAGGAGATCATACCTTCGTAATCTCGTCTAAACATTAAATATTGTTAATCTTACCGCTAGCTGTTGGTAATGATATTTAATGTAGAGTGACGTCTCCTAACTATCAATACAGATCATCTAAAGAGGATAAGCAAAATGGACGTTGTAACATCACCTATTAATAAAGTATTTAAAAAACATAAACTTGCTATAGCGACAAGTTTACTGCTGGGTTCTTTTGGGGCAGCAATGCTTTCATCTTCAGCCTTATTTGCTGACGCTACAAACAGCACCCCAGCAACATCAATTGCAGGAACACTTCCTGAATTAACCCAAATGATTAAAAGCAACCGAAGTGCCGTTGTCAGTATCAAAGTGAAGATGAGAAAAAATGCAGATAGGCGTTCCAATAAAAGCCAACGAGGTCAGCTAGACCGACTACCCAAAGGTCTAGAAGAGCTATTCAAAAATATGCCACAGACACCACGTGGTTTTGGGATGCCAAAGAAGCAGGCGCATGGTTCAGGTTTTATTATTTCTGAAGATGGTTATGTCGTAACCAATGCTCATGTCATTGACAATGGGGCAAAAATCTCAGTAAAGCTCGATGATAATCGTGAACTAAAAGCAAAAGTCATTGGCGTAGACAAGCTTAGTGACATCGCCTTATTAAAAATTGAAGCTAAAGGACTACCAGCCGTGTCTTTAGGTGATTCGGATGCACTCGATGTTGGGCAGTGGGTTGTTGCAATAGGCGCACCATTTGAGCTTGATTATACGGCGACTCAAGGAATCGTTAGCGCGCTTTCGAGAAGTTTACCGGCAGATACCTATGTACCATTCATTCAAACAGATGCCGCGGTAAATCCCGGAAATTCTGGTGGCCCATTGTTTGATCTTAAAGGTCAGGTAGTCGGCGTAAACTCACAAATATACAGCCGCAGTGGTGGCTATATGGGCGTCTCATTTGCTATCCCGATTAATATCGTTAAAAATGTCACAGAGCAATTAAAAACCTCTGGCAAGGTAAGCCGTGGTTGGTTGGGTGTAGGTATCCAGGGTGTTAATGAAGCACTGGCAGAATCAATCGGTAGAAAAAATACAAAAGGTTCGCTAATTAGTAGCGTAACGCCTTCCAGCCCTGCTGATAAAGCTGGCTTACAAGCAGGCGACTTGATCCTTCAATTCGATGGTAAGGCGGTAGATGCGGTTAATGATTTACCCATATTAGTAGGTAATACTAAAATAGGTAAAGAGGTTAAGATCGATATTGTGCGCGCAGGGTCAGAAAAAATCTTGAATGTTACCATCGACAAACTTAAATCAGCAAAAGATGAGCAACCAGAATTAGCCGCTTTAGAAAAAGGTTCTTTAGGGGTAGCGGTAGCCAGTTTGAGTGACGCTGAAAAAGCAGAACTTAAAACCAAAAACCAAGGTGTAAAAATTGCCAAGGTGCTATCTGAAAGTCCCGCAGAAAATGCAGGCTTACAATCTGGTGATATTATCCTGAGCGTTAGCGGTAAGAGCATTGAATCACCCAGCAGATTAAAAGCAGTGATTAAAGCGGCTGATGGCGATAAGCCACTAGCAATTTTATTTAAACGTGGGGACCAAGCTTTATTCGTGGCAGTTCATTTAAACTCTTAGAAAAATTGTCTTTATCTCTTGATGAAAAGCACCAACAACTGTTGGTGCTTTTTTATGGGTCTTTTGTACTATCCTCATCATCCAACTCGCTAACCTAGTTCATGGAGGGTTTTACGGAACGTTTTTTATCAATTGCCAACTAAATACTAATAGAATTATTTCAAGGAATGAACCATGAAATTAGTGGTTAAAAAACATTTATTACTTATCGGCCTGCTTTTCCTGTTTAGTATTGCCACCTCCGGCGCATTGAGCGCCGCTCAGGCGTCTAATACACGCGCCGACATTCTGCAAGCCGCGAATAAAACAAAAAGTGGAGAATATGTTCGGCACCGTTTTTTTAATCAAGTGAAAAAACCTTTTATCCAAACTGATAAGCGAAAAAAAATGCTGGTCATTGGTGACAGTCATGCACAGGACTTTTACAACGCCTTGTTGGAGAATAATCTTGACCAGCGCTATCAAATCAGAACCAGGCGTATCCCGGCTATCTGTGGACTTTATCTGGGATTAGAAAATATCAGTCATTTGATAGAAAAAAAACATGTCCCAAATTGTCAAAAATCTGACACTCTGGAAGCTGCCATGCCACAAATTCAACAAGCCGATGTGGTCATTCTTGCTGCAAACTGGAAATTGTGGTCTGCACAACGTTTGCCGACAACCATTCAAAACCTGCAAATCAAGTTACCATCAAAACTTTTCGTTATCGGACGGAAGAATTTCGGTAAACTAAACCTGCATAGATATCTTCGTCTGTCAGATAATGAGCTTAGGCAACTCCGAAATCCGGTCTATGGAGTCCAACGCAAGATCAACCAAACCATGAAACAGGGGTTGCCAAACAGGGTGTTTGTTAATACTCAGGCTTTGATTTGCAAGAGTGAAAACGATTGCCCGCTGTTTACTCCACAAACAAGGCTAATAAGCTTCGACGGTGGCCACTTAACAGAGCAGGGGGCTCGTTATGTGGGTAGAGTTTTGTTGCAAAACTCACCTTTAAATCAGTTGTAATAGCTAATTTAATCCTGCGCGACTTTCTTGTGCTCACTTGGAGCCAAGAAAGTCCGTCGACGTAGTTAAAACAAAATATACTGTTATTTAATTCACTTAAAAAGCACCCAAAAGGCGGGGACTTTTAAATAGAATTATTGAGTAAAAAATCTTATTCTCACCCTAATTATTCCAATTAAGTAAAAAAAAACCTGGTTTTAAATATGCATGTATTACTCATTAAGCTCAGCCTGCGAATACCAAATTCACACTCGTTAAAGGAGAAGCGACGCCAGATAAAAAGTTTAAAAGATCGCTTAAGTAACAGATTCAATGCGTCAGTAGCAGAAACAGATGCCCTTGATAAGTGGCAACAAGCTGTGATGGGAGTGTGTATGATCAGTAATGATAAATCCTATCTGGATAGGCAATTCAGTCTGGTAGAAGCTCTGGTTCTTGAATATACCGAATTAGAGCTGCTCAATGTGACCCGAGAATGGCTCTGAAGTTGAAAAAAAGCTGTCATCGTTTATGCGCTTACCACCTGCTTTGTTTTCAATTATAATCACCACATTAAAATTACAAACCGTCCTATCTTTTCCACACAATCCACTCATTATTTAAGAGCACACTATGTTATCAGCCAATCAAACTGCACCTACGTTTAGCACGCCAGATCAAAACAATGAAAATGTTTCTCTATCAGACTTTGCTGGAACGAAAAATGTAGTCCTCTATTTTTATCCAAAGGACGACACCAGCGGTTGCACTATCGAAGCCAACGAATTCACTGCTTTGGCAGATGAGTTCGCTGCATGTGATACGGTTATACTCGGTGTGAGTAAAGACGATTGCCAAAGCCACCAAGCCTTTATCAAAAAATTCGAACTAAACGTAGCCCTTCTCGCCGATACCTCAGGCGAACTCTGTGAAGCTTACGGCGTATGGCAACAAAAAGAGAAAAACGGCGTCAAGAAAATGGGCATTGTGCGCTCAACATTTGTTATTAATAAAGTGGGTGAGCTAGTTGTGGCTGAATATCAAGTGACTCCTCAAGGTCATGCACAAGCTATGCTGGATGTGGCTAAAGCTTTATAACGATTAAGGCATAAAGCCATTTCTGGCATTTATGCGATAAATTTCAGTATTTTAATCGTACAGAAATACGGAAAATCAGAGGGTTGGGCTTCCTGGCGTCAGCTCATGCTAGCGCACTATTGCTTAGTCTTTTTCAGAATCAATGCTTGTCATCAAAGCCTCTGTATAACGCGCGCCAGAAACTGTTTCATCATTTATCAGCTGGTCCAACTCAACAATGGTATCGGCTGACAGTTGTAAATCTCCAGCACCCGCATTTTCTATCATGTGTGCGATGCTACTCGTCCCAGGAATGGGAATAATGTCCTCGCCTTGCGCGAGCAGCCAAGCCAGTGCTAATTGCGCCATAGTGCAATCATACTGCTTAGCGATTTCTGCAAATGGCGTCAGCAAACCTGTATTTTTCTTAAAATTATCAGGCTTAAACCTTGGGCGGGCGATAGTCGCGCGAAAATTCTCATACTCACTCACTTGGTCCAAGGTATCGGTATCTTCACTCTTCCCGGTGAGAAATTGCCGGCCCAATGGAGAAAATGGGACAAACGTAACCCCAAGCTCTCTGCATGTTGCCAGAATCTTTCGCTCTGGTGTACGTGACCACAATGAGTATTCAGACTGCAAAGCCATAATAGGATGGACAGCATGCGCACGGCGTAAGCTGTCTGAGCTAACCTCAGATAAGCCTATCCCCTGAATTTTACCCTGTTCAACTAATTTTGAAAGCGCACCAACACTTTCTTCCACTGGTATATTTGGATCAATTCGGTGCAAATAATAGAGATCAATAACCTCTGTATTAAGACGCTTTAAGCTATCTTCACAGGTTTTTTGCAGGACTTCTGGGCGCCCATTAATTTCTGTTTCATTGTCGCTATTTTTAAAAATACCGCATTTACTCGCCAAGGTAAATTCACTGCGCTTCGAGGATAAATACTTGCCGATCATTTCCTCACTATGCCCCATACCATAAATAGCAGCAGTATCGAAAAACGTATAGCCTTGATCAAGCGCACCCTTTAATAATTTATCAATGGTATTTTCATCCGAGCGCGGACCATAACCCATCGAAAAATTCATGCACCCCAAACCAAGGGCAGAAACAGAGAAGGATCCGAGTTTTCTTGAATGCATAGTGTGGAATCTTATTTTATTAGGTAATAAATAGTAGCACAGAGCTTAATTAAAATGACTTTAAGCCCACTCTATTTTTCGGTGTTTTTTGTTTTACTTTACTTTACTTTACTTTAACCACAATTATTATGATTCCAATTAATAGAACAGCCAAAAATTAAATGGCACCCCCCCTAGTTTTTAGCATCAGCTTTATTGGCATCCTTTAACCTACGGTGCTTCTTTGGCTATGTTATAGCACCTTACTCTCTAAATTTATAATTTGTACTAAACTTAAGCTGCCTCTGATTAAATACAATAAAATTTTTGCCGGCTTAACCAGAGATTCCTTGAATAACGAAAACTCAAAAGGAGATTCAAATGAAAGTTCGCGTATTTAGAAATACTGTAGCAATTTGCACCTTAATCTTTTCAACATCTGTTATGGCAAATGACATGAGCTTCTTTATCACCAGTGCAGGTCCTGGAGATGGTGCAAATTTAGGTGGCTTAACCGGTGCCGATGCGCATTGTGCAAAATTAGCAAAATCCGCAGGTGCAAAAAAATCTGACTGGAAAGCTTACTTAAGTACCACTCCCATTTTCGATAGAACGGTAAAACCCACTAAAGTGACACCAGGTGTTAATGCACGTGACCGTATTGGCAAAGGACCATGGTACAACGCTAAGGGTGAAATGATTGCCAAAGACGTCGATGATCTGCATGCCAATTCAAAAATTAGTAAAACAACGGGGATTGATGAATCAGGCAAGCAAGTTAACGGTCGTGGCGACAAGCCTAATAGACATGATATTTTAACTGGCTCAGGACCTCTAGGGCGGTACTCTACGGCAAGTGGTGATACAACATGTAAAAACTGGACAGAAGACTTTGAAGGCTCTGCTATCGTTGGGCATCATGATCGTCAAGGGCTTAATGAGGCATGGAATATGCTTTCGTGGAACACCTCGCACGGCACTATAGGTTGTAGTCAAGATGATTTAAAAAAGACAGGCGGTGATGGTTTGTTTTATTGTTTTGCTGCTGACTAAAACACTGTTTGAATCATAGATATCATGACTGAAACTTTCATATTGATATCTACGATCAAAAAGTCAGATAAGTCATGATGCTCACAATAAGCCAAATACAAGGAATAACCATCAACAGTAAGAAGTCTCTTACAGTTAGCAACAAAAGAAGAAACCCGATAGTTGATATTGCGGTTGGGTCTGGCGCTATTGAAAATAACTCCAAACGTATCAATGGCTGACCCCACATCAATATTGACAAAATTGGATGAATGAGAAATCCGTAGAGAATGAATACGCCCCCAATCAGCCTCTGCCATTTTTTCTCTTGTGCTTGAACATCATGGTTAGAAAAAACCGCATACAACATCAATAAACCAGCCTCAGCATAAAACAAATAACTACCGATGTGCGCATAGGTGTTTATCTGCTTGTAAAACTGACTAAAATACCAATAGCCAACAAAACACCAAAAGAATGCCAGCCACATTAAAATGAATCGTGGAGCGTAACGATGACCCTTATAAAGTAAGAAGACAGCAACTACAGCGAGTAGAACTAGTGGTATGTGAAATGGCCATAATGCCTTATTGGATAATTCGAAAAGCTTGAAAAACGAATCAGGAGAAAATATTAATAAATCGTGCAACGAATACGACAGCAAAGAATCCATCACAACCCTGCAACAGTTTTTTCTATCCTTGCTCTCATCGCTTTATCAGGCATGACTCCCTGCAAAGCGCCCATATTTTCGATTAAATGATCCATACGTGTCGTCGCGGGTATCGCACACGTCACCGATGGATGAGACACAATATACTTCAACAATAAGTTTGCCCAATTATCGCAATCTAACGCTTTCGCATAAGCAGGCAATGGATGCGACTTTGCCCAATCAACGATTGAACCACGCTGAAAAGGTCGATTAGCAATAAACGCAATTCCGCGCTCCTTTGCAATCGGCAAAATACGCTCCTCAACCTCTCTGTCTCGAATATTATAAGTCGCCTGTACAAAATCAATCGGTTGCGTGAGCATAATTTTTTCTAAATCATCATGGCGACGCCCATGCGAAGTAGTAACACCGACATAGCGTAATTGCCCTTTTTTCTTCATCTCAAAAAGCGTTTCTAAATGACCCTGCCATGACAACAGGTTGTGTACCTGTAGTAAATCAAACTGATCCACCTGCCAAAGTTCGCGCGACATTTCAATTTCGTCTGCACCATCATCCACCGAAGACGTCCAAACTTTAGTCGCTGAAAATAGCGTGTTTTTAGATTGCTGAGGTTTTATACAAAGACCCAAATTCTTCTCGGCAGAACCATACATGGGTGAGGAGTCGATCAATTTTCCACCCAATGTAAAAAACTGATCCAGTAATTGAGTTCTTTTTGAAACCGTTTCTGCATCCTCAGGAAAGTTAAAATTCACAAAACTACCCATACCAATAACAGGAATTACTTCTCCACTGGAGGGTATGACTTTGGTATTTAAAGTGGTGCTACCTGACGCAAGTAACTCAGGTGCAATCACTAAACCACTCGAAGCTAACACTGCTTGTATAAACTGTCGCCTTTTCATGCGGTTTCCTCAAATGAATGACTTCCTTCTAAATATATTTAGCACAGTTATGGAAAATACCAAAATAATTTACAAATAAGCCCCGTATAAAGTAGATGTTTGAAAGCGTAGAATACAAAGCAGGGAGGTGTACTATGAAAATGGAGATATTGGATTAAAAAGGGCTGATTTTGGGTGTTTTTGAAGTACACCTCTGTTTTTCTGGTTTTTTTATTTTGTTTTACTCTGACCAAAATTATCCATCAAAAACTAACTTGATAAAATTATCCAACGGTAGACAGCTAAAATTTCAATGGCCGATATTGTTGGGATGCCTTACTTAAGGAGATCCTGATCAAGTCCAATTATTTTAAGTTTGCTAAAACTGCCGCTACTTTCCGCGAAGATCGCTACAAGGGAGCAACCATTCCAGCTCACTTCGTGAAAAATAGCGACAGTTTTTTCTGTACTTAAATCTAATCGACTTAATCAGGTTCTCCTTAAGCAAAGCTACTAGCTTGACTAACAGCAAAAAAAGTATTACCTTAGAGGTATAAGAATTAGGTTCTTATATCCTTTAAGAAGTATGCGTATTATAAAAAAAACCGATGGAGGTTCAATGATGATGTTTGGTGATGTAACAATAGATGAAATGTTTCCACGCGCTGTACCTGTTATGCGCGCCCCGCTTCCTGTTCTAAAAACCGAAAAAATTTATGCGCGGATTAATCGCAAGGCTAAAGAATTCGGATTACAATTAAGCGATGAACACAGAGAAGTGATCGATTTTATACTGGACTTTTATGAAGTCTGTGATGATTGTGAAAATGCCAGAAAACTGGCAGACATGCTACAGGATGAATTTAAAGAGATGGGTGGACGAAAATATTTATACCAGCTCTTCCCTGAGGGGCCTTTAAGTACCATTCATGAGTTGGCAGATCTACCAAGTCTCGGACACGAAAAAGATAAAAGCTTCGGGACGCGATGGTAGTTGTGACTATTAGCAAACAATAATAAAAGGCCAGTTTAGCTGGCCTTTTATTTGCCTAATCACTTTAGCGAGGGACTGCTGGGTTGAAACATAGCAAGACACCTTCACTTTTACATGGCACCCCCCCTAGTTTTTTAGTGAGCTTGCCGTTTTGTTTTTTAAAACGTACATCTCACTTATTAGTGTGAAACCGTTAGCATCAGCTTTATTAGGCATTCTATCGTTAGCTTGCTAAATCTGCCGATATTTTCCACGAAGATAGGCGTAATAGAATAACGATTACGTCTCACTTCCATTTGATTGTCCTAGATTTTTTTCGATTGCAAAATCTGCCTTTGAATAATTTGTAATAGCCTGGATACTTAACCATTAAACCCAATAAGCACCCAGTTTTAATTCAATTTACCTCAACCTGAAATCTGAAAGTAGCATTCGGCGCAGACCCCGATCCCCCCGCATTAAAGGTGCCACTCGGCTTTATCCGGATATAACGCACCGATGAATCCGTGTTATTAGGGCCACTAGGCGTTGGTGTATAGCTATAATTAGTCCCATCTTGTGAAAACTCCACCGTACCACATGCCAAACCACTACTTGGCGAGCCATCAGTAAATTGAACCGCATTACCACAACTGAGACCACTGACCACTAATGAGGTATTGGCGGGAATTTCATCATCGATATTAAATGTGTTGGCATCAGCCTCCCCTTCGCCGGTATTTGTAACGGTAATCGCATATTCAATGATAGCTCCCGGTATCGATTTGGGATTTGTGTTGTTATTTGCCGGATCGGACAACGTTGTTGTTTCCTTTGAAACCTCAAATACCGGTACATAGGTAGTCAGAAAGTTCAGAACAAAGCCTCTGCTAAATGCTATGACGCTAATTGATTCGGCCTGGGCTGCTGATACGCTTCGTTCGTTATCACCCTCCGTTTCCCTGTCTTCATCAATTTTGATACCAATTTGAGAGGTGCTCAAAAAACAACGCCTGACCCAACCGCCATCAGGATTATTTCTGCTGCGCTTACTTGCCATCACGATAGGCGTGGATGTAAAAGTGCCACCGGGAAAGTTTCTCCTAACACAACCGTTGCTCCAGCCGCGCGCACCATTATAAGAAAATGCTTTGTAAACAACCGTATTACTATTGGAATCAACAAAACTTCCGTTCGCTTGTTCCATCGCCATGTAGCCAATTGTTTCCGGTGTAATGACAGAACCATCGGCAATTTCGGAACGTTCCATAGATACCTGAAAACCTGTAGCCGTTACACTGCGTATGGCAACATCCAGAAAAGGTAATGAAGAAACGGTAGGCGGAAATTGACCGCCTTCTCCAGTCTCATTATTCATCGTTTGGATAGTGGCAACCACAATGGGCGCAGCCGTAAAGGGAACATTGAAATTAACCTGTTGCCAGCTAGATGCGCCCGGGTTTCCCGGTGCAAACTGTTGAGCTGTTGAATTGACAGTACCTACCTCAAATTTAGTTCCGTCAGGCAAGGTGTAGTTTCCCTTATCTACTGAAATGGAGGTGCTTTGCATAGCGATATGAGGGCCATCTTCACGATGAGGTTCTGTAGGCGCCGCTTGAAAGGAAGAAGCTGTGACATTACGTATCCTGACATTGGCCGGGTTTCCCCCATCGATAGTTGGAAGCACAAAAGCCACAGGTACAGTAGTAAAATTAGGTGTGAGTGATACCGTTGTAAATCCACCACCAAAGGTACTATTATAAGTTTGGTTGCCGGCGATAAGCTGAGCGGCCATCAGTGAGGAATGAGCTAAAAAGAGCACCACTGAAAATAACAATGAAAATAAGCTTAATGTTGATCTCATCAATAGCAATCTCCCGTAGCTCGTATAATTATTATTTTGGCAAAATCCAAATACAATGCATAAGATCAAGTTCTAGTGGATAATATACCATAAAAGAAAACGTGTAGTGAATCAGCTTAGATAAGCAAAAATCAAATGGCACCCCCCCTAGTTTTTTAGTGTGAAACCGTTAGCATCAGCTGTTAATGGGCTCCTATTACTGGCTCAATCTATCGTGATTTTTGTGGGTGATGAGATAGACGCCTCCAAAAATCACGAT